>SXGQ01210968.1_pt1 | contig 24453 bp, 33 predicted proteins | sample 3178371 | NCBI WGS metagenome assembly SXGQ01 (sample SAMN11356859, study PRJNA531348) | freshwater metagenome | isolation source: freshwater sample F1-20 | place: China: Fuxian Lake, Yuxi | collected 2017-12-25 | reverse complement strand
TTATTGAATACTTTGTCCACCCAACAAACAAAGTATACCATGGGCTAACCCCGCAACCAAGAAGTTTTTTAAGAGAACTTCCAACTCTAGGGGCGTAGTTTCCTATACCCTCCACCAAGTTGTTTTTCTTAGATATACAACCAAACATCAAATGGTAGTCTGTAGGGGAATCGAACCCCTCTTACCGGAGTGAAAGTCCAGTGTCCTAGCCGATAGACGAACAGACCATTAAATTGAACTGGTAACCCGATTATGTTTTATATTAACCGGTTTCCCACTGTCTTGGGCAAATGATTTGTCGAATCTTTCTTTAGTCAGCGTTATACATACGACAGCGTATAACTTTTTGTCATTTTTTCGTTAATTATTACCAGTTTAAATTGGTGGTCCCGGTGGGATTCGAACCCACGACCTATAGCTTAAAAGGCTACAGCTCTAACCAACTGAGCTACAAGACCATTAAAATTTTTAAAGAACTTACTTACTACAAAATCATCTTATCACACTTTTGTGATTTGTCAACCGATTCTTTGTTCTTTGTTTGGTGACCCCCTTCGGTTAAAGGCCGAGACAGTTCCGCCATACTTAGATGTTCTAGAGGAGTGCTTCTCCCACCATGCTGAAAGAACAAAGAACGATTACTTACTACTTTTCTATCTTACCACAACTTGGACGAACGTCAACAGTTTTTTATTTGGTAATTGTGAATGCGTTTTTAGGCACTTCCAACAAAACGTCACCGTCATCCAAAACAAGATTTACAACCTTGTCGTCAAGCGATTCGATACGGTCAACATTAATCACATCGTTTCTATGTAAATACCTTGGCCATACCTCACGCAGTTTAGTTTTATCCATGTCTACATCTACATTTTTTAATACTCTCAGTTTCATAATATTAACCTCCTTTCAAAATTTGGTGGACCGTAAGAGAATCGAACTCTTCCCTAAAGCTTGCAAAGCTCCCGTGCTACCACTATCACCAACAGCCCATTAAAAGAATTTATACTAACATATAGTTTTTGTCAAACTAAAAAATGGTCGGAATGATAGGACTCGCACCTACAACCTCCTAGCTCCAAACCAGGCCGTCTACTATTGACATTACATTCCGATGAAATTGGCAGGGGATAAGGGAATCGAACCCCTACAAGAAGATTCAAAGTCTTCCGCACTACCATTATGCAAATCCCCAGTTGAAATTGGAGCGGGTAGAGGGAATCGAACCCTCTCATGGGCTTTGGAAGAGCCCCAGGCTACCGTTACATCACACCCGCTTTAAAATTATCTCTTCGACATTCTGCCGATTAGGTTTTCATATTGTGCATGTCCACCTATAAAAAACCAGAAAATATGTTCTTTTTGTGTTTTTGGGTCTTTGACTACTTTACCTACACTTCTATATGTTTTACCCTCAAACTTTCCCGCATCCACAGCAACATAACCTTCAAGTGCCGGTCTCAAACTGTGAAATCTAACTCTACCCTCATATGGGTTCAAAAGAAACTTTTTATATAATTCTTTACTTTCTATTTTAATCTTTTCAGGCAATGTATCATACAATTCTTGATATTGTGGAGTTATATGATTTATATATTTATTACCCGCAAGTCTTTTATCAACTTCGTTTATTCCCAAAAAATCTTCTAATGACTTACCACCAGATGTTTGTATATGTTTTCCGATTACACTCCAATCAACTGACTGGTCCCAGTTATCATCAGATACAGATTCTAATACTAGATCTTTGTGCTTATTAAAAGTTTTTTCAAATAAATCGTTATACATATGTTATCTTATAAATATATGATATAACATAACATCAATTAATAAAATGGCGGAAAGGGAGGGATTCGAACCCTCGGTGGCTTTTAAGGACCACAACAGTTTAGCAAACTGTCTCTTTAGACCACTCAGACACCTTTCCGTAAATTGGAGGAAGGAGAGGGATTCGAACCCCCGGAGGCTTTGACACCCCTGCGGTTTTCAAGACCACCGCCTTAAGCCACTCAGCCATCCTTCCGTATAAATTGGTAGACATAGTAGGACTTGCACCTACACCCCTTTCGAGATGAGTTTCTAAGACTCACGCGGCTTCTAATTACGCCATATGTCCGTTGTAAAATGGTCGGCCACGCCAGAATTGAACTGGCTCCACATGCTCCCAAAGCACGGATGCTACCGTAACACCTGTGACCGATTAAAATGGTGGGCGAGGAGGGACTTGAACCCCCGATAGGCACGGTGTAAACGTGCTACTTTAGCCACTAAGTTACCCGCCCGTAAAATCGTTATTACTTTTAATCCAATTATCGCCATACTGGTTCTCTACGTGGATAACACCAGTTGACCGATCAAGTGTTTTAACTTTCGTTGGGGACACCAGATAGAGTTTCAACCCCGTTCGTTATATTTCAAATTTACCACAACTTCTTAAACTGTCAACACCTAAAATCAAAAACCCGTCATTCTTTTTTGGAGAGTGACGGGTTAGATATTTTTATAGCATCACCTCGTCACGAATCTCCTGCTGGGAGTCCGGCTTCAACTGATTGACTAGGTTGTAACGATATTGTATCAACTTCAGTGAAGGTAAATAGTTTATATGTTTTTTTGACGTTCATTTATATAGTATATATAGTAGAAAAATAAAAAATCAACAAAATTATTTACATTTAAAGATTTTTTTAATTCTTTCTCGCACCGTTAATTTTTTCTTCACTCCTTGTTCTGGTGTATATTTGTTAGTATTATTTATCAATTTAATCTCACCCAATACAGGTTCAGGTGGAACAGGTCCATGTGGAGTTGGATTGCCATAACAATTACTTTGTGGCCACCATCCACCTAAATTCTTAAGCATATTTTCCGGAGATACGTTTAAATTGTTTTCCTCTATAATAATATTCTTAAATATAGAAGACAAATTAGGCAAATCTCTATCCAAACTATATCCCAAAAATATTCCATCCCATGCAGCATATTTGCCTGGTTTCCAATTCCAGGTTCCTTTACCTGTGGTTACTACATTATTATTTAATACAATTAAATTATGATGATAAGCATAGTTTACCGCCCACCATTCACTACCATATTGCCTTACATAATTTTGCGCACTCAATCTAATAAAACAAGGGACATTGATTGCACTATTTTGTTCAACAATAGTATCAATATTCGTTCCGGTGTCCACATAATAACACATACCCTCAAATCCATCAAAGTTATTGTATCTTATTAATGCACCTTTTGTATTTGCAATACTAACTCCAGCTAATGGTGAGAATTGAGTTTTACCTGCATCACCTCTAAATGTGCATTGTTCTACAATACAACCAGTAGCAAATACTTTGCCTGCTAAGTGTCCTCCAACTTGCACATGAACAATTTGTTCAGTGTCATGTTCTGGGTATCTATTGTTTCTGCCAGGCGAATGAAAATCACATCTTCTTACAGTTGTTCCTTTTGCATCATCTTTAGAATTCTTTGACAGTAAAGATATAATAACAAATGAAGTTGCATTGTCTTTACCGACGTTGAATCCTTTAAATTCACAATCTTCAAATAAAGTATTCATCCCAAATGTAGTGCAACCAGCAGTAGTTAATTCATTACCTTTGGCTTCATTAATTTCATCATAATTCCCATCAAATGTTATACCTTTAAATACTATATTCTTACAATCAACACTACCATCTCCGCCAGGTCCAACTGCTTGAACCATAATTAATTGATTTCCATTTACTGCCAAATCTCTTCTACCAGATAAATGTTTTGATAATTTTAAAATTGTTTTACCCTTACCTTTTCCTGTTAATTTTACTCCACTTTCATTGTGTTGTTGAATCCACCCCCACAATATTCCACTCTTTAAAACTTTTTCCGGATCGTTAATGTCAATGTCTTTTCCACCAATATAATAAATTCCTTCGTCAAGTTCACATGAACCATTTTCCATTATACACTTGTTAATTGCGTATGCAGAATTGACTGTTTCATCATTTGGTTTTGCACCATATTGTTCTGGTTTGTTCATAATTTTCCTTTATTTTAAACTAAAAACCTGTCATCTTTTGAATGACAGGTTTTAAAAAATCATCTGTAATTTTCAATCATTTCTTTGATTGACTATTATATGACTGCGTTGTTGGAGAACTTCCAACTCCTACCTTTGAGGTTCCAACTCCAACCTTAGAAGTTCCTACCCCAACGTTTGGTTTAGATGGTTTAGTTGATGCTTTTGATTCGCTAATTGGTGTAGTTCCTACTCCTACAGGACTAGTTCCCACCCCAACTGGGTTGGTTCCCACTCCTACACTTGGTTTAGATGGCGTCTTTGATTGACTAATTGGTCCGGTTCCTATTCCTACAGGTCCGGTTCCTATTCCTACGTTTTCGTTTTTTGGCATAATATATCCTTTATGATAATGTTAACAAGTATTTTAACTTTTGAAGTTCACTCAACATCTCATCTCTGATGTTAAGCAAATTAGTATCATCTTCCTTAATACCTTTAGGAAGATCATTTTTGAGATAATTAATATAGTCTTCTATAAATTGTTCTGGTGAAACGTCTTCTAAATTTGATAATTCTATTCTGAATTTGTCTTTTGATACTATCTTTGCATTTGCTCCCATAAATTCTTCAACAAACGAATCAATTAGTGCAGTTAACCCATCATATGCACCTCCAAATGCCTGATGGGCAGCATAACTTTCTGTTTGCCAATGGTATACTTTTAATTGATTATGAAGGGTCAACAATTTGGTAATGTAATTCATACTATATAAATATATATTTGAAGGTTAAATTTACTTTAATTTTATATTGGGTCTGTTTGTTCCGTAACCAATACCTTTTGAATTTAACTGTTTGATTTTACCCTCAATAAAAGATGTTACGTCTTTATTATTCTTTTCTTTAAATTTATCAATTTCAATTATCAAGTCACTTAGAACTTTTTTATTTTTTTCCAACTTATCTAATTTATCAGAATCTATATCTTCTGATTCTGTTTCTTTTTTATAAGCAACATCAATAGATTCTATCTTCTTTGTAATATCAGTTTTAAATTTTTCAATTTGAGTTGGTATTTTATTTGTAACGGTATTAGTTACTATGTTAGTAATTGTATTGACTACAAAGTTTGTTGGTAAATTTGTTTTTATTAATTTAATTTCCGTATCTTTTGCCAATAAATTGCTTTGATATGTATTTTTTAAATTAATAAATTCAGCCGACAATGATGCCAATTTAAATTGGAATTCATTTTGTATATCCATATTTTTCTTTAATGCATTTGCAGTCTGTTTCTTCTCAACTTCTAAACGAGATAATGTTTGGGTCAGTTTGTGTTTATAGTTTTCTTTATCAAATGTTGATAAATACCATCCAGATGCAGCACCGATTGAAATTAATATAAATGCAATTATTAATAATCCAAACCATTCTTTTTTATTTAGAGATTCAGTTTCTTTTTTTTCTGTAACAGGTTTATTTTCCATAACATTATTTTCCATAACAGTTTGAGGTTCTGGTTGAGGTTCCAGTATAGGTTTATTTGGAAATTTTATAGATCCCATAACAAAATATCATTTTTTATTTAAAAGGAACAGACCAACGTTTTTGTGTTTGATTTTGTTGTGCGATTTTATCAACCAACGCATCAACTTGTGCTTGTTGTTGTTGTTTCTTTTGATTTTGAAGTTGTTGAAGTTGTTCTGGAGTCATAGCCCCTCCCACTACGGTAGGGGCATTTGTTACTAGCCCCCCCACTGGTTTTAATGATACGATACCCCCTGCGACAATTGCCATATATATCCTTTCGTTTGTTATAAATATAAAGGATATTATATATTACTAATATTTTATTCCAAATAACTGTCTATTACAAGTATATCATCCACTTCATCCAAATAACCTTCCTTAATCATATAATCGAGAACATTGGTTCTACACGTTCCGTCATCACTACAACCATATGGATGTTCCAACATTAAAACCGCACCGTGACTACAAATTCTTACATTGTGATTTTTTATACAAACAATCTTTCTGTTTGGGTCATCGTAATCATCAAATTGGTCCGCTTGACATTTCATATCATATAATCCAAATTTTCATCTGGCCTTTCAAATATACATTTTACATTTTCAGGTCTACGTCTAAATCTACCTTCTTTTGGATGTTCCAAAGAATAAACTGTGAGCCGCTGACATTGTAATGAATATCCAATTAAATTCTTGGAAAGTCCTTCACGTTCATGCGTTACTAACATATAATTTTCGTCAGGCACATCCAATTCGAATTCGGTAATAATTCGATATTTCTTTTTTACACTATTTGTATTTTCTGCAGCATTCATCATTCTGACTTCTTTAATTGTTTTTTCGGTCTTCCCCAATTAATTTCGTCATAATTTTTGTCATACACACTCTTTTTAGTAGGACGAGGTTTGTCCCCCTTACCATTTTGAACAGTATTATTACTCATATAACAATTATATTATCACAACAATATCTATAATAGAATTTATTTTAAATTATATATCTAATCTTGAATTGACTATATATGTCAAATATTTGTGACGCGGTTAATGCTTTATTATACACTAACACAACTGGTATTTGACCATCAATAAAATCACCAGCCACACTACTATCCCACCTCTTTGCAACATTATATCCAGCTCCAGATGAACCTGGTGTAGTAGCACTCGCAACTGTAGAATATAAAGACCCGTTTACATAAAGTTTAAGATTGGTTCCGTCATAAGTCGTAGCAAAAAAATACCACGTATTTACACTTGGTGCATATAGGGAAGATGTTATCCATCCTATACCATTTTTAAAATATCCACCACATACACTTGTTGATGTAGAATTTAAACTTCCAATCGCATAATTCAAATCTGTTCCTACATATCTATCTGTTATAAACGCATTTGTTCCAGCAGACAACGGTGCATCTAACTTTGTCCATACAATTGCGGTAAACGTTGTAAGTGTTCCTAAATTAGAACCACTAGCAAATTGACTACTAGCAGATACGAAATTCATTATTGGACCATAACTACTTGTAATTGTAGTAGCACCATTAAATAATGTTGCATTCTTGGTATTACCACTAATATCATACCAAGTAGTATTTCCATTATAACTATCTATTCTTCCACTGTCCAAATATAAAGACGGTAACAACCCTCTTGCTAAATCATTATATGTGCTATTAGCATCAATAAAGTAACCAGTATTCCACCCAGGCACAGTTACCATTTTCTTCTTACCATCTTTACCTTTGACAATTATTCTTTGCATATAATCATAAATATATACAAATCCAATTATAAAAATATTTAAAAATTATAAACCTCTTCATTATTTAGTCTAACAATATCTCTCTCTACTAACTTATTAAACCACTTTCTTCCCAAATGAGTAAAACTATATTCCCACAACAATATGTATTTACTCTGCAATTCTTTAACCATTTCAGTTGCGTATCCTTTGCGTCTATGTTCCTCAAATATCTTTATATATTCAATATAGACACTGTTAAGATGTATATCTTTTTTATAATACTTACAATAACCAACTTTTGTATCTAAATCATATATGTTACAATAATACTCATCTTTATACATACAATCTTCCATAAAGATGTGTTCAAATCGAATCATATTCTATAGACTTTTTTTGGTTTAAGAAAATCAGACAATACTTCTATAAATATAAACGGAATACTCATTATTACTATAAGTCCTATACATAAGGTATATGCGAATAACATATACCCAATAATTAACCATTCTAATATTTTTTGTAAAACATTCATATTAATTTAATTCTCACTTTTTCAATTATGATATCCGCAATAGATAATGACGCGGTTGCTGCTGGACTTGGTGCATTTATAACATTACAAATATTTTTGTCAACATGAATTTCAAAATCTTGAATAAGTTGTCCATCAATACTCATAGCTTGTGCTCTAACACCAGACCCACCATACTCTAAATCATATTCATTGATATCAGGTATAAGTTTCTGTAATGATTTACAAAATCTTTTTTTGCTAATTGATTGTCTCAATTCTGACAAACACATCCATTTATGTTTATATAAAAACTTCCAAAAACCAATGAAAGAAAAATAGTCCCATATTTCTTTCAAATTAATATCCTTAATATGGTAACCTTCTCTTGAAAATGCCAATACTGCATTTGGTCCAGCTTCAATTCCACCATTTATCATTCTTGTAAAATGAACGCCTAAGAATGGAAATTTAGGGTCTGGAACCGGATATATTAAATTGTTGACCAAATATTCTGATTGTGGTCTCAGTTTATAATATTCTCCTCTAAATGGAACTATCCTTGATTTAATATCCATTGTCATCTTCGCAACAGCATCACTGTATAATCCTGCACAATTTATCAATATATCAAATGAATATTCATTGTTTTCAGTATAAATAATGTTATTAGATACAGATATTACCTTCTGATTACATTCTATTTTGTGTCCACTCTCCAATATCAATTCTTTTAATTTATTGATGACCGATTTGTAATCAACAATTCCTTCTTGTGGAACTTTTAATGCGGCTACTGCACTTTTAACATGAGGTTCTATTTTTCTGATGTCATTCACATTATCTAAATATTCTAACCCGCTCAATCCATTTGCAATTCCTCTTTTGTGTAAATCTTTGAGACGATTGTGTTCAACTTCATCGGTTGCTACAACAAGTTTACCACAAATCTCATGGGGAATATTATATATCTTACAAAATCTTGTCATCTGTTGTATACCATCAACTGCTAATTTAGCCTTCAAAGAACCTGGCTTATAATACAACCCACAATGTAATACTCCACTATTACGTGTACTTTGATGCGTTCCTACATCACTTTCTTTCTCCAATACAGTAACTTCTATATCACCATAATTGAGTGATAATTTATAAGCAGTTGCAAGTCCTACTATGCCTCCGCCGACAATAACAATTTTCTTCATGATACTAGTATATATCTCTACCGTTTTATCTCAAAGTTATTTTAATATTATATATATAATAAATAGAGAAAACATATTTATAGTAAATGATAACTGAAAGGAAACATAAAAAACTTAATATTGATGGAGTTTTAAATAGATTTCATTCTTTATGTGAAGTTAAAGGATTTCAAGTAAGTGATATGGGAGATGGAAGACTTGTTGCATATAGACAAGGAGGCAATAAAACATATTATATGTCGTCAGGTATTCACGGTGATGAACCAGCTGGTCCTATTGCTATGTTGTCTATGATGAACAATGATTTATATCCTAAAGATGTAAACATATTATTATTTCCTTGTTTAAATCCAGAAGGAGTTAAACAAGGAACACGAAGTTACAAAGGAAAAGATCTCAACAGAGACTTTGCAAGGGAATATTCAAATAAAACCGAATTGCATAAACGTTTAGTTGAAAAATTTGGTAAGTTAGATATGTCTATCTGTTTGCACGAAGATTGGGAAAGTGACGGGTTTTATATATACGAACAGTGTGATGATGTAAGTCATGCAGATGAAGTTATTAATACAATATCAAAAACATTTCCCATCAACACCAAAAGAACAATTGACAACCACAATGTTGATAGAACCGGCATAATAAAACCAAACAAAAACAAATATAAAAAGAATTGGCCAGAATCAATTTGGTTATGGAAAAGAGGATGTCCACAAAATTATACAATAGAAACACCTTCAGAATTGAATCTAAAAGACAGAGTTGCGACTCAAATCAAAGCGTGTAAATTATTGATGGAATTAAACTAAAAAACCCCACCATTAATTTGGTGAGGGTTATCTTGTTTGGATTTAACTAACACGTAAATCTTTTAAATCAAATCCCAACTTTTGAGCTGCTAATTCAAGCTCTGATTGTGGAGCATGACTTCCTATTAGTCCGGCAAGTTCATCCACATCTGCAAAATAATCTTCTCCTTTGGAGGCAATAATTTGTTGTTTGATTGAAACATTCTTACGACGTGCGTCACTCTCAAATTCGTTACTACCGGATTTAGAAATAACAGCCATATCTTCAGAATTGTATAAATACGTCTTTATTAGATATTTGATGTTTTCTTCATTAGATTGCTCTCTGAGTTTGGTTTTTAATAACGTCAAATGCTTTTGGAAAGTTTCATTAAGTATATTGTTCATATGATATAAATATATAAAAAAAATAAAACCCCACATTTTACTGTGGGGTTATTTTTTATAGTTTGTTGTATGTTTTCTCAAATTCTACTTTAGCGATTCTATAGTAACCAGTATTAGCTGGGTCTTTTACTAAATAGTCGCCGGGTTTAATTACCATATCTTCTCCCCAAGGTGCTTTGAATTTTGTTTCACCACCTGTATACAAAGCAACTTGTCTTGGTGATTGTTCTGGATATACATCTCCACCTACATTACCATGATATAATTTAGAAAACTTGGCACCTTTGATTACATAGTTTTCACCAGTAGCACCACTCATAATAATGTCACCTTCTTCAGCAACATTTTGAGTTTCTTTACCATCGGTTGTAGTAGTTACTACATTTTGTTTACTTTTGGATTTAGTATATGTCATCGGTTCCATAGAACCTGGCTTACCATCTTCAACATATTTGTATACCAACTTTTGTTTGGTTACTGGTTTGAATTCTAATGTAGATGCTACTTGATTAATATCTACATTCTCATTTAAATTCAACTTCTTGTGTAAAAGTCCCAAATGTCTTTGGAATGTTTCGTTTAATGTATTATTGTTCATATGATTATAAGTATCTTCAGTTATGTGAAATTGACGCAAAAAATTGTCGGTAAGTTCTTTCATGATTGGTGCAACACCTTTATTGGAAAATATAACGTCAGAATCTTTTTCGATATCATCGAAATCTAAATCATAACTACCAAACTTTAAGCCATTAATTATTAAATCTCGTATACTCTTAAGTGCAGTTCCATCTCCTATCAATCCTTTTTTATATAATAATATTTTTATCACCTTCATTAACAAACCGACTGTAATTGTATAGTAGATTGTAATCGCAATATGTCTTAATTCATTATCGTTTTTAGTTTTCATCTTTGGTATTTTTTTCAATATGAATACCAAGACATCAATATATTTCTTAGCCAAATTGTCAATTTTATCAACTATCCATTCGACCATCGGAAATATTGTTGTATAAAGAAAATTGTTAGGTGGTAATTCTTCGGGATTTCTTTGAACAGTTAAATGACTACGTTTTGGATTGTCAAACCGTATTGTTCCTTTTTTATACCCCATTTTTTTATCAAAAAAACGTTTGGGCATAATTAAAACAATTAATGTTTTTAACACATTCAAAAACGCAGCAGACACTACGGGTAATGTAACCAGAAACAAAACAACCGACACTACATCACCAACACCTTCTACATATAGTTTTTTCTTAGTTACATTTTCAGCCATATTAATATAAATATATATAAAAAATAAACCCGTTCAAATAAATGAACGGGTTCCACTATTAGTTGTTCTTAATATATATTAAAGTAACTATCATCTAAATTAACCTCAAAAACTTTTTTTCCATTTATTGAAAAAATATCTTTGTCTATTACCTTATCACCAATAGAGTAAGCTCTTTGTGATTTATCAACTGTTATTTTTATATCTTTATGGTCAACTTGAATGACATTAGCGAGGGAATTCACCGCACCAATCAATGTAATTTTTCCATATTTCAATTTATCATATAAATCATCTGACATACGTTCTGAATAATTGTTGTAAAATCTAACACCGTGGTCTTGTAATGCATTCATAATATCACTAAAAGCACGAGCTTTATCAGTCACCTTCACGGAACTTTCACATAATCTGCTTTCGTTTAATTGCAATTCACGAATACATTCTTTGATAATTTGTTTGAGTTGTTTCTTTGTCATAAATTTAAAATATTATATATAAATATATCTAAAAAAATAAACCCACTAAATTAATAGCGGGATTATTGATTATTATAAGTTTTATAATGTTATTTAGTAGTAACTATTTTTTCCGCAGCAGTTTCCAATCCATCTACACCTTGCGTTTTAAAAATTTGTAATATGGCTTTCAAAGAAATATCTGGTTGTGTATTATTTTCTTTTAAATTACTGAACCCTTGATTTACCAAAGCTTTAGCTAAATTTAAATCTGAAACGGTTACCATAACTTTCTTAAAATCCATATCTACTCCTTTACCTAAATTAGGATTATATTTAACTTTAAAATGTGATGGCATCTTTGGTTTTAATTTAGATAAAACTAATCTTTCCTCAGGTGTTTTTCCATCAATATTTGGGGATTTAACCGTAACTTCTTTACCCGATTCCAAATCACCACTCTGTACGTTATCATTCATAGAGCCTATATACGCACCAATTGATGCGACCGCAGATCCGGCCAACAATATATATATTAAACCTTGTTTCATTTTTTGGTTACGTTTGAATTCCGCATCTGATCTTATAGCGTCTTCTCTTTCTTTAGCAGCCTTTTCTCTTCTCATTCTTTGGTTTGCGATGTCAATCCGCCGTTTTTCTTCCTCGAAATCATCAACCCATGTTCTTCGATTAGATGATTGTTGGTTTGGAGAAGTATTCGATGAAGGTCTTTGTTGATTAGATGTTGGTGGTTTTTGTTGATTAGTAGACTGTTGTCTTTGTTGATCAGATGGTGGTGGTTTTTGAGAAGATGGTGGTGGTTTTTGAGAAGATGGTGGTGGTTTTTGAGAAGATGGTGGTGGTTTTTGAGAAGATGGTGGTGGTTTTTGAGAAGATGGTGGTGGTTTTTGAAAAGATGATGAGTTTTTCAATGTATCATAGGCAGCTACAATTTTTTTAAAATCTTCTTGATTACCTCCAACATCAGGATGATGTTTTTTTGATAAATCCCGATAAGCATTCTTTAATTCATCCGGTGATAAATTACCTGCATTAATAACTCCATAATTTTTTAATACTTCTATTGCTTGTAATTTAGTAAATTTATATTCTAACACTAAATTTGATGAACCTTCATTTAAATGTTTTTTCAATAAATTTAAGTGTTTTTGAAATGTTTTGTTAAGTAAATTGCTCATATCTGTATAAATATATATAAAAAATAAACCCATTCAAATAAATGAATGGGTTTTCATAACTTATTTGTTCTGATTATTTCTTACAGATGAATGAATTGTATACATTCTCTGCTCTTTGAACCGCATCATGTAGAGGGAAGTCACCAATGTATTCTAACTGTTTTCCACTCTTTTCAGCATTACGTTCAGCAATTTCTTTTTTTGTGAACCACTCGTTTTGAGTGACGCTGATCATTTCTTTGAGTATATCCCAACGCAATTCGTAGGGAGTCTTATTGTTATCTGCCATATATTTCCTTTTGTGTGTGTGTTATGATAGCCGTTATTGACTATCAACATATACATATCAATCAAAAAGAAAATACAATTATTTTAAACATAACTTTTAATTTGTTTCTTTAATACTTCCATCTCCGCCTTTATCTGTTTATATTCTTCAAATAGTTTATCATTCTTTGGAAATGACATAATTGAATAACACTTAGGACAAGCTGCTGCGGAATGTTCTATTATAAAATCAATTGTTAATTGTAACCTCTGTCCACAAACAGGACACGGTATTCCTCCACCTATCATAGGTTATATTTCTGTATTAACTGGTCATTAATTCTTGATACTGCCTCTGGTTTATCACCCATCTTAAAAGTCATCTTGATATTAGCATATCCGCCATCTTGAGATTTATTTGGGTCATGTATATCACAATATATATTGCTAGCTGCACTACCACTTACACTACCCGTTGTATCACCACTACTTGTTCGTTCACCAAACAGTTTGGTTTGAAAGCTTATTTCTAGTTCACTGATGTTTAGATTCTGTTGGTTAAGTAATGTATAAATTGGAACATCTGATGTTTTGTCACCAATCTTAATTGGCATTGTTTTAGGGGTGCCGTCATCATTAAAATAATTCTGTATCGTATTTAGATTGGATGTCTCCAATACCTTCGACGCATTTATAATTGATGTCTTTAACGAAGTAATTAAATCTTCTAATGTGACGGCACCCATATGTTATAACCTTTATTTATTTGTTTAGTTTCCGGTTGTTCCACCAGATGTTGGATTGCCAATTACAACAGGATCCATCATAGTGACCAACGCATCACTCAACTTCAACATACCTTCAGTTGGTGGCAATTGTTCTGCATGAACCTTGACATCATACTTAGCAGTATTGTCTGTCTTTCTGGTATTTTCTTTTGAGGTAGAAACCTTGCCTGTGACATTTGCACTGACGCTCAATCCCCACCAAGATTTATATTTGACATCAACACTTGTGTCAACTTCACTGCTTGATGTATCTGTGCTACTATCACTTTGTTGAATTTCCATCGTAAACTCAATGTCAGCTTGTGTGATTGCCAATGCTGGAATTGGTATCAATGGTAATAATGGAACCATGCTCTTCATTGATTGAAGTTGTGGTTCTGGTTGACCTGCTACTTGAACGTATCTATTGATTTGAACATCCAAACTACGAGGAACGGTATTACCATCCTTGTCTTGTGTAAATCCAACTTCATTGATATACTTCCAAGTTACATCATTTAACTTGGCTTGTCCTTTCGCCATACCTACCAACGGAGATACTATCAAGTCCTCAATCGGTAATCCTTTAAAGTTATCTGCTATACTGTTTGCCATAATTTTTTATATTGTTACATTTATTTTTAGTTATATACTGATATTAGTTGATAACCCATTTGATATCAACCAAAATTTTTATTTTTGTGTTAAATAATTCATTATCCCACCCAAAGAAAACTTATTATGTTCACCAACCTTATTTATTCTATTAACGTCGATGTTCTCTAATACAACAAATGTTCCCGTATTCTTAATAACACTATTTAAATCGAACGTGTCGCTTCCTTGTAAATCTTCATAACTATATTCATAATCATCTAACCACTTTGGTTTACGTTCAAACCAAAAACCATCTTCTTCAATATAAGCTCCGTGGTCTATTAAAAATCCCAAATCAGCAGCTATGTCCAATCCTCTTACATCAACTTTTAATAATACCCAATCATAATTACTACCCATTGGCATTCTAGGACCAAATTGTTTTAATGGTTTTAAACTAAGAAATATCGGAGTCAACCCATATGCTCTCTTTACCCAATTATCAGATTCATTACCAAACTTATTAGTTAAATTCTCTCTTTGATTAATCCTCAATCCTTCTTTCTGTATCTTATCATAGTTTTCTTTACTTGTATAATGATAACCAAAATCAATCGTGGTATTCTCAATTTCTGATAATAAGGTTTTAAGTGATATCATTGCCATATTTCATAAATATAAAATTTTAATAGACTATTTATAATTATATTATGAATAAAAAAGCATTTACTTTAATAGAATTATTGGTGGTAATCGCCGTAATAGCTATATTGGCAGGACTATTATTGCCCGCCTTAAGTAAAGCAAAAGGTAAAGCACTTCAAATACAATGTCTCAACAATTCAAGACAATTAGGTATTGCTACTGAACAATATAAATTAGATTTTAATGATAATTATCCTGCCAGAAGTTTAACCAATCAATGGCCATTAGCACTCAAACCATATTTTGAAAGTGTCAATGTATTAAAATGTCCCGTTGACAAATTCACAAACAACCTCGTTCAAACAAATATAAATAAATCAAATAGAAGTTTTATTATAAACGGATTTAATGATTATTACTTTGAATATTTTGACGGCGATTGGGATGTTTTAGAAGAATCACTCAAATCATCATCAATTCCACAGACAAGCGAAACAGTTTTATTTGGAGAAAAATTAGGAACATCTTTACACTATTATATGGATATATTTGAAGGTAAAGGCAATGATATGACAGAACTTGATTTTAAAAAACATAACGATGGTTCCACTCATGTTTTCACAGACGGACACGCTTCGTATCTTAAATATCCACAATCATTCCAACCAGAAAATAAATGGGCAATAATAGCTCAATATAGAACAAATTACAATCTTTGATTATGAATGACGAATCCTCAGTCGGCGGTGTATCAGTTAGAGCAATAATAGTTCTAACACTTGTTGTAATATTCGGAATATCAGTATTCTTCAAAATCAATAGCGAAACATTAAACAGTTTAGTTATGGCAGCAATAGGATGGTATTTCGGCCAAAAAAATAATACAAACAGCGAACCACCCAAATAAAAAACCCACACCAAATTAATGATGTGGGGTCCGTTTTATATAATTAAACTCAAATATATTCTTTCTTCTTAAAAAAACTTTGTGCCATTGTCACCTCGGCCCCAATTCTATATAAAAGGCTTTTATTTGCATCTTTACTATCAAGTATCTTTTGAACCTTTACTCTGAGAGTAGAATTTGTAACCTTTTGAATTACAACACCTTCATATTTGGCATTTTGAGATACAAATGTAACTATATCTCCTACCTCAAATTTTTCTTCTTTAGTTGCAGGTTTCTCATTGGTAGCACTGTAAGATTTAAATTCTTTCTTAAAATGTTCAATGCCAACCAAAATGTTCTTTCCCACCCTAACCGTAGTATTATATTTAACATCAATTGGTTTTACTACAAAAACTTCAACACTGAGATCACTTGACTGACTAAGTAGTTTCACTTCATATATATTACCATCTATATTCAAAGTTCCTACATCACCTATCTTCAATCCACCATCAGTTATATTGGTCATATGTTGACCTGATAATAATACTTCATCTCCTATTTTCCAATTAGGGTTAGAATCAAGTTTATTAACTTTAGTAATTTTAATCTTATAATAACCCCATGACTCGGCACCGTCAATTACACCCTCAACATCATTTCCACTTTCATTGTTTACATAATGTATCAAGTCACCAACTTTAAACTCACCTATTTTAAAAGGAGACTTCTCACCCAATTTAGTCATATATTTAGCTGATGATGCTACTATATCTCCTATTTTCACGTTGGCAGCAAGTTTATTAGCTTTAGTGATTTTAATATTATAGTAACCTAATTGGTCTACAGAATCAATTATACCCTCAACATCATTTCCATTACTATCATTTACATAATGAACCAAATCGCCAACTTTAAATTCAGCAGTATCTTCAAATGTTGACTTCTCACCCAATTTAGTCATGTATGCTTTATGCACAATCACAGGCTGTCCAACTTTCCAATCATGAGCAACCGCACTCGGAGTTTGTGGTAAAGTAATTATTTTAGTTATATTAATAACCGAATTATTATTATCAATTGCATTTGCTTTAGTAATATAACCATAAAGTTCAATTGTATCTGTTCCACTACCAGCTTTATATTTTATCAAATCACCAATGTTATATTTGATAGTTCCATCAGGTTCAACAATTGAGGACTGACCTAACTTTGAATACTGAATCAAATCCTCTTTATCATTGACACCTACTTTAGTCACAAACGCTTTAGGTATAGACATTTCCATTCCAACTTTCCAATCACTTGCAAGCACATCTTTTTTAGTAGGCTTTTTAATTATTTTAGTTATCTCAACAGACACATTCGCATCATTAGATTTACTCAAAGCAATAACTTTACCTTCAAATTCAATGGCACCAAAACCCATGTTAAAGTTTATTAAATCTCCAACTTTAAATTTAATTCCAATACTTCCTGATTTGGATTTTATAGCATCACCAGCTACAGTAGTTTCCAATGTTTCTTTCTTTATACCCGCAGTCTTAAATGCTTCTAACGCCAATTTACGCATGTCGCTACTGCACTTTGGTAATAAACTATAAACATTCTTTAAATTAGCCTTGAAATCTAACGCCTTCTTTAACCAACTAATATCACCCTTGTTATAATACGTCTTAACCTTGTTCAATACCGTTCCAGTATTATGTTGTAAATCATACGCATGGTCAATAGCAACTTGTAATTGTGCATTTGTCTGCGGACTCTTATTCAATAATACATAAGCCTCCGCAATCTCTGCCCACTTCTTGCCGCCATACATCGGCGGCCACTTCATGTTTCTAAACAATTCCGCACACAAAGTAGCAAATTGTACTCTAGTGTTACCAGTATCTCTTATAGCTTTTGTAGCCGCCTTAAATGAAAGCAAATAACCAGTATTAGAAGGTTCTTGTTGTGGTCTATCTACATTACGTTTTGGCTTAAACTCATCGGGTATACTATCATCTCTGAACATTCCATAATTTCTCAAATACTTCTTTAATAACTGATTGTTCTCATAATCTTTGTAATTCTGATTCTTATCCGTCAAATGTCTAATCTCCGCACATATAGCAATAAACAACGCTTCACTTAACTTGTCTCTCAATACAGGCAATAACTTATCTTCCGCATTCTTGATATCCAATTTGATTTCATTTGCTTCTCTACCTATTAATGTTCCAGAAAATCCTTTCTGTGCTGGGCCAAGAGGCAATGTGGTCAAATAACTTACCACATAAAAATCATATAACAATATCTCCGGGTTGGTGCTTACAGTATAATTCTTCCAACTCTCTATCAAGAAAAAATCTCTATAATTCATATTTTATATAAATATACCTCAAATGTTGTTTAATTTATTAATATACTCTTTTAATTCTTTAACAACCAATTTCCCAAGCGGAACATTCTTAAATATCCTTTTTATCTGAAGTAATGGCATACCAAACTTATCCTCCAACCTAGCATACAATGTCTCCATATCTTTTGGATTGCTTCTTATCACATCCAATACAGCTTTATCCAACTTACCCTTATCCATATGCAACTTCTTAGCCAATTCTAACTTGGCCTTCTCAAAAGCATTCAATTCTTGATGAGGAACATTACCAAAAAATTCATTGAACGGCACCATCACAATAATCTGGTCACCATTAACATCATAATCATCTCTTGTATGGTCCTCTATAAATACATTGTTCGTATTTACTCCTATACGTCTCAAAAAATCAACTATCTTGACTTTATTCTTAACAACCGCATTGTTTTCATCCCAAAAAGTAAAATACTTGTTCAAAAATAACCTACCATGACAATTATTATAAGAATCATGTTCATTTGCAGACGGTATTCTCTTTGTTAATTCCAATACCCAAGCCAATCTCGCATGTGAAGGAAAATCACCAAGCCTTCCATCTATATACGTTTTTACTTCAATGTTATCATCACCATTCAATATAGACTCCAACTGCTCATTCTCACACAATATAGCTCTACCACCATTTCTATAGTCAGGATACACATATGCAATCCAATACCTCTTTTTATCTATAATATCGTCATACAACAAAAATGTATGTGAAGCCTCAGTAAAATTATAATTAATTCCATCAACATTAATACCGTCGGGGTCTTCACACAATAATTGCTTTAATTTTATCATATACATTATAAATATAACCATCATCACATCATACTAAAAATATATATACAAACCCCTCCTACCCCATAGAGAGGCTCTTATTTAGCCCCCCCACCCCCCTATTTAAATCTAACCACATCCAAACAATATACTCTGCTTTTATTTACGGTGGTAATTATTACATTTACATCTAAATACAATTCATGACTATAAAAACTATAATATCTGTAAACTGCCCTATCCCTTTGTCTCTCAGGCGGATATACCATAAACTTCCTACCCCAAGGATCACTATTAAACTCTTCTTTATGCGGATCGTCATTATATCTCACTCTCAAATAAAAATACCGAATACCCGCAAACAAAATCATCTGAGAATTAGTATCCGCACCAAATAACTTTAACGTAGTCAAATAATCCCATAACCCCAAACCATTATCCATCAACTTCCATTGATTATTCGTCACGGGGTATTCTGTATGACTCTTAACTAAACTACCATCTGCTATTATAGGAACTATATTCATATATTAAATAAAATTTTAATGTAATAGTAAATAATGACGGTTTGAAAGCTAAAATAACATAGCTTGAGTCGTTGAATTACTTACTATTACACTTTATTTATAAATTGTGGTCAATTATAAGTATGACTGGTTGAATATCAACTATATGATATGAGTTCGTGAATCCCTATAACCAACCACAATCTATTTCGTTTATAACCACAATAACAACCAAAATGACCTAATGAAAACCAAATATATGATTTGAGAAACCGAATTTCAGTTGTTATGTCTATTACAATGACCCTCTGAATATCAAATTAATAATATGAGTGCCAGAATCATAATAGACATATGTTTTATTTTTATTATTACAATAAGTATGACGACTTGAATATCAACTAAATGATATGAGGTGCTGAATTCCTATTGTAATTGTTTTTTATCATATTAATAATGACGTTGTGAATGTCAACTTTATGACTTGAGGTTTTGAATTATTAATGTGATTGTTTGTTTTGTATACATAATAAGTATGACTTAATGACTATCAAATTAATGATGTGAGCACCTGAATCCCTATTATGTATGTTATTTAATAACCTTAAAAACTGTGATATTGACGACCTGAATATCAAATGTATGATTTGAGTCGGTGAATTACCACAGTTTTATATTATTAAAAAAAGTCTGTTTTTAATACGGGTCTAGGTTTAATTAACACTTCTCCTCTCTTTTCCAATACTCGCTTGAAACTCAAAAATAACTGTTTACAAGCTTTCTTGTGGTCATTCTGAACCTGTCTAAAAAATTGTCGTTCCTTATTATCAAATTGAAACTTGGGCTTGCCACTCAATTTCTTCTTTTCTACCGTGTATCCATTTTCAACGGCTCTCTTACCCAAATACGTATTGAAATTATGAAACTTCAAATTGCTTCTAGCCAACCCTCCATTCAAATGATATGGACTAAATCCATACACATACTTCTCCATAAACTTCCAACCGGGTAACTCTTTGGTATTCTCCCTCAATCTAGGTATATACTCCACATTCAAATCCTTGGTAATACTAAATTCAAATAACCCAGCCGCAATAGAATATATCGCCGTCATATTAGCATCATTCAAATTAATATCACCAGCTCTAATACCCTTCTTGACATTATCCTTCTTATATACACTATCAAAACCAAATACCAATTTAGTATTATCATCCAACCCACTTACAATATCTTTGATATTCTGCTCTAACCAAAGTCTAATCGTATCAGTAGAATCACCCTTACCATAATCATTACGTCTAGCATAGTTCAATAACGTATTCATATTGCTCTTTACTCGCCAACCCTCCTTACGCAACTCACTAGCCTCATAATTGTCGCTGGGCTTCTTCAATACATCAATAAGATCCATATTCTTAGTCAAATACTTATATAACGATATAGGATCATTCTCGTCACTCTTCTCCATACCACCATCACTAATTACGTCAAACGATAACATCTCGGGGAATAATCTCAATACATTACCATTCTCCTCACACAACCTCTTAAACTTATTCAACTCTTCCACTTTAAATGGTTGCGCAAATGACTTCATCGTCCGTGGTCTATCCAAATGAGCACTTTCAGACACAATCAACGTATTCTTTACCTTGCTTGGTAATTCCAACAAATCTTCGTGACTTACCTTAATGCTTTCTTTCTTATTTTCCAGCGGGTTATAATAATAAGCTATATTCTTACCACAATCTATAGTAACTATATTGCTCAAATTATACCTCTCCATTAACTTACTCTTTATATTTTTCATATTTTATATATACACAATTAGATGGGAATGACTTCCTGAATATCAACCATATGATATAAGTCCCTGAATTCCCAATACTATAATCCATCCTACATCCCAAATATACCCGCGTCAAACCTTATTCTTTTTTTATTCACACACCCTCCACCATATCCAAACACCCCACAGTAACACCATCCAATGACGTTGTGGTCAATATCATTAAAGGCGATACATTATCCAATAAATAATATAACTTAAAAGTTCCAGCAGTACCAGTAATAATTCTATCCCTATAAAATGCCCAGTATCCATATCTTATCTTAACACCACTACTACCATCAAGACTCTTATAATAATTGCTATCCACATTATCTATAAAATATGGAAATTGCCTATTCCACGGGTCAATATTATAACTCTTAAATATATCATCCCTAACCTTGCTAGTCATATTAGCATTGATAGGATAATTTATAAACGCCCTACCAACCATCAAATGCCTAACATAATACTCATAAACCTTGTCAAACTTAATTACCTCACTCTTTACCTCATTGCTCACACCACCAACATCCAAACAATGTGACATCATATCACTACCCAAACTAGTTCCCCATAACTCTGGTATCTTAATATCATCGGGATTCTTATGCAACTCCCAATCACCATTAACCACCGGATATTTACTAAATACATCATCACCCATATATAACAACCATCCTACCGCACTCACCTACCCATTCCAACTTATTATACACACACAACCACCCCCATACCATAGGGAGGCTTTTTAAGCCCCCCCCCCTCCCCCTTCCGCAACAACCGCAGCATCCTATTATTCATACACTCACCCCATTGTCATACACCCATTTGTTGTATAATATATACAAATAAAATATATATAGTCACTAAACATAACTACATACTACTAACACCAACTGTTTTTATACTATATCCATACTAATACTACCTAACCACCCTATATATAAAATTATATAACCGCAACATTCTTGGACGCTTCATTAAACATTTATAATTAAACTAATGATGCGCTTTATGCGGTTGTCAATGTTTTTTTGTGGCGGTTTTATATATATTTTGGTGCGGTTGATGTGGTCATTACCTATATAGCAGGATTTTTATTTAGCTTATCCGCACTTGTTTTATTTGTCTTGACACACACTTTGTAGTTGACTTTTGATGCGGTTATTTGTTGATTAACACTTCTAATGATACGCTCGTCATAAGTGCTGAAAATGACATTTTACCGAGAATTGACCGACCAACCCGTGTCTAGCTTTAGCGATAACGTAGCAGCTGCCTATTGTTGACCATGCTGCCGCTTTTTTGACACACCGCCGCATTTTGGTCATGGTGGCCAAAAATAGCCATGTTGCGGTTTCGACCAAGGTGGCCAAAGTTAGCCATTGTCTAGCTTTATCGTTATCGTGGCAACTGCCGCTTTTTGGCCACGTTATCGTTAACGCTCAACACGTTCGGACAGTGTAGCGTTATCATTAACGGAATGCACGCAGGGTCCGGTCCCCTACACCCGGTTCGGCACCGTGCCCCTCGTTCCTTATTGTGTGTACATCTTACCAGAATCCCGGTGGAAGTCAAGCGGTTGGGGCGGTTTTTTTTGGTTTTTTTTATGAGGGAAAACGGGGGAAAAGGGTGTATTGGGAAGTCAAGAAAAAACCGCAACAAACTGCGTTAGCGATAAAGGGATTGGTGCAGGTGCCGGTCCCCTACCCTCGCCGGTTTATCGGCTGTTCGGCCTTGTAGCTGTCGGCCCGTAGCATCCCTCAGGGACGTGTACAGATTACCAGACCTGGCGGTACAGTCAACTGGAACTTTAAAAAAAGTGCGAAAGTGATGAGGGGCTTGACAATGGTGTACACTGGTGTAGACTCTTTCCACAATGAAAACTAAATCGTTTAGACCCGAGGTGCTGGTGGATGGTAAGTGGGCTGGTAATGGACTGCGTTTTGCGAGTCCTGAGGAGGCCTTTGGTAGTTTGATGGCCCTCCGGATGCGTTGGTGGGTGCCTACTGACGGCCGTGTTACGGAGAGCGAGGATGCTGTCAACTATCGGTTTGTGGATGGTAAGGATGTGCGGATTGAGGCTTGACAGCCAGAAGATCTCTGATAACCTATTTCCACAATGAAATACAAAGTCTGGTTTGGAAAGGGGCCGAAGTTCTATACCATGGAAGAGGCTACTCGTTATGCGAGTTATATTTATCGTAAGACGGGTGTAATTGTAGCGGTTACTATTGTCAATAAATAATAATAATTATATATGAAGAACATTGTATTTACCCGAGTTAAGCAACAGAGTCTACCCAACCTTCATAGTGCTACTATGAATGGTGAGATTGTTGGGTTTATCTATAAGCCTACTGATACCAAGAGTGATAAGAATGCTTGGAGGTCTTATGTGGGTATTGGTGATAAGGCTAAATTTTTGTATCATACGTGGGATATTAATGATGCAATGGAGGCGGTTAAGTTGGCAGTGATTTATCCTAATACGTTGGGAGCTAAATAACTATATGAAATATAAGATGTATGTTTGTGTGGGTGACATCAAGAGTTTGATTGCTAGCACTAATACATTTAGTGATTTACAGACTCTTATTGATGAACT
>SXGQ01883071.1_pt1 | contig 24465 bp, 21 predicted proteins | sample 3178371 | NCBI WGS metagenome assembly SXGQ01 (sample SAMN11356859, study PRJNA531348) | freshwater metagenome | isolation source: freshwater sample F1-20 | place: China: Fuxian Lake, Yuxi | collected 2017-12-25 | reverse complement strand
GATTCTCTAGAGGACGCTATAGGAGAACTAACAGAATCAAACGATTCTCTAGAGGACGCTATAGGAGAACTAACAGAATCAAACGATTCTCTAGAGGACGCTATAGGAGAACTAACAGAATCAAACGATTCTCTAGAGGACACTATAGGAGAACTAATAGAATCAAACGATTCTCTAGAAGACACTATAGGTTCTGATTTGGAACTATTGTGGTTAAGATTATGTCTATTCGATAAGATATATTTTGAAGTATCTTTATCTATATTTTGTATAGAATTTTCTGTATTTTTTAATATTTTATCAAAATTAGTTGGTAATATATTAATATTTTTTTTAATATTTGATTCAATATATTTTATTGAAGGTCTATTTTTTGTTTTTGAAGTATTGATAATAGTACTAGATACTTCTTTTATTTTAGGCCTATCAAAAATCGAATCAGAATTTACTATAAAATCAGGAGATAATGTTTTTATAATATCTTCATATGTGTTAGATTCTGGGTATATATTACTGTCATATTTTTTTGAAAATAAACTAATATCAGTAGTTAAAAGAATAGTATTCTTTAATACCTCGATTAGTTTATTTTTATATTTCACAGTTACTTAAATTTTCTTTTGTTAGAATTTTGTATATTCAATAGATTTTCTTCTTTAATATATTCCCTTAGTAAGTCCATATGTACATCTCTTTCCCATATTTGCATATCGTTTATTTCTGATATATTATATTTCTGTATATGGATTAGATTGAATTGTAATTTCATAAAGTCGTGAAAACTCATATGGCTAAGGGTTAGACGAAAAAATCAGATATTCCTCGCAATACAACAATTCGGACTATTCCATCTGCGGTAGTGTATTGAACTGATTTTTCGATTTTTGGCATAGTTTCAAAGAAAAGTACAATTTTATCAAACTGATCCTTTGTCATACTATCGAGAAATGCCTCCATTTCATTTTTATTTTGATCTGATCCTTGTATCTTTTCATCGTGTGTATGAATCTCATCAATACATGAAATAGCTAAATTGTAAACATCCTCATCGTTTGATTTTGTTGTATCATATTCCAATATCGTGTGTATATCTGGATATTTCATTTTTATTTTAATATTAGAAAATTCCAATAAAGAAACGTGTCTTGGGTCGTATGTAACTTCAATATCATTTAAATCTATTTTTAGTTTTATCTTTTCTCCAGTTTCTTGACATATAAAATAAGGAGAAACATTAGATCCTATAGATTTTATTCTGAGTTTAATAAACAAATATTGAATATCTACGATAGTAAGTTTTTTGATATTTTTATATTCAAAACAAGATTCTAATATTCTGATTATACAATTTATTTTTTCTTTATAAGTTCCAAATTCAGATATTTGTAACAATAGCCTTTCCTCTTTTACTAATAAAGGTCTAAACCATACCTCTTCTTTTGTGGATGGTATTTTTGTTTCGTATCTGGGCAACGTATTTAATAATATATCACATAATGGCATTTATATTTCCTTTCTTTTATTGTTCTTGTATCTGACTTGAATTCACATTTAGTGTAGTTGAAAAATCTAGATCTTGGTACATATTTCTTACTTCAAAAATAACATTGAATGTTGTGTATCCACTAGCTGAAGCGGAAAACTCGATTGGAGTTATAGAAGTAGGATAGCAATCTGCGCTGACATATTTCCGTGTTTTTTGTTTATTTTTATATAACTCTATATAACAAAGTCCAATAGAATGATCATATGAAGCAATTGGAGTAGACGGTTTACCGAAGGTGTTTATATTTTGTATAAATTCTAACCAGTTCTCAAAATATGTTAAAACATTTGCGGGGTTTAATAATATAAAAGAACACAATAACTCACCAGTTGAAGCGGCTGTTGGAAGTTTAAAACCATATCCATATGGTTCATAATCGATTACAGTAATGTCTCTAGAAGGAAGTTGAATTAGATCTGGATAAGTTGAGATCTCTTCTGAATTTGGAGAGATAAATTTAGCAAAATAACTATGTGGAGGTTGAATTCCGGTCATATTGAGTCTAAATGTGTCCAGACTAGTGTTGGTATCGAAATTATTATAACTCATCTAAATAACTCCTTTTCTGTCAAAATCTTAAAATCCCAACCGTTTTCTGTACAATATAATTCGGCACTATCCCATTTTGCCTTATTTATAGAATAGGTTAAGCATTCTTTTAAATTTTTTCTTTTTCTAAAATTAGGATCTATTGTTTGTTTTAGTGGTTTTATTTCTAATACTGTTATTTGTTTTTTATCAGAATTGCACGTTTCTATTATAAAATCTGGTATATAATTGTGTATTTTATTGTCTGATGGTGAGATATATGGGATTTTTATAAGCTCAAACCCCCATTTTGTTATTTTGGTATTTTCGTCTAGATATTTGCACATTCTTCTTTCCCATAAAGATCTACAATGTATATTGGTATGATCCCCAATATATTTTTTTTTATTTTTAATTGTAAAAAATGTTTTATATGCCATCTATATATTATATATTGTAAATATCAACAGGATTTAACAAAATAAACTAAAAGATCAGGAATTTTCAATCTATGACACAGGAGACACAGCAGTTCACATTTCCATCAGGACCACATATTGATGAAATACCTTTATGGATAAATTTTTCTGCTATTCAATATAGCAAAGTCAAAACTAGAGAACAAAGGAACAAGACTCCCGCCATGGCAGCTAGCGAGGCAACAGTGACAGCAAGTGTTCCTTTTAATGGTTCGTTTACTAATAGTAATAGCCTACAATATACAAATGAGGCAACTTTTATTTTGAGTTTGATGGGGTTACCCGAAACAACCAATACAGAAAATATAAGATTAAATGGTCTTGCCCAAATGTTAGATAAAGATGCCAGTACTGGTATGATGAGACTGATGGAAAGTCCAACAACAGAAAATCCAAATAGTGCAAACAGTTATATGTCAGTTGATATGATGGATATGATGTTTGTGGGTGGAGGAAATAGAGGCTACATAATAGATTTCAATTTAGTATGCAGATCACCTCGGGATTCTTTAGATGCAGGAGAACTTTGCTCTGTTCTTTCATCTCAATGTTGGCCTTTATTAAATACCGGTGGTCTTGCTAATGGTAATGCTAAACTTGAACATCCAGATATATGGGCGATTACCTTATCAGAGGAACCAGGAGACTTCACGAATTCGGAGAAGTTTGACCGTTCCTGGAATGATGGAATAGGCCCACAATTATGTGTTTTAACTGATGTTAAAACTAAAAGAGTTGGTGGCGAGAATAGCAGAATATTGGGAATAAACAGAAACCCACCAACGTCAAGACAGACGGATGGGGCTGGGGATTCGTCTCCATTACCTCTATGGTATCAGGTTTCATTAAGTTTTGTAGAATTAGAACCTGCAATCCAAGATCGTAATAATTATTATGTAAGAAATAGATCATCTGCATTTGGAGGCACGCCCTCCTAATGAAATATTTTGATAAACATCCAATTATTAATTACACTTTAAATGGTAATAATTATAATTTTATTGATATATTTCGTCGGAATATAGTAAATATAGATGAAATATTTCTAGAAACATATATCTTAGAATCAAATGATACGTTAGAATCAATAGCAACAAAACAGTACGATGATGCGAGTTTATCTTGGGTTATTTCATTAACAAATAATTATTATTCAAAAGATACTATACCATCTTTAGACACAAATATACCAATAACTAACAATAAAGTATATTCTATATTAGAACTCCCAAATATAAAGTTTGGAGATATTGTCTTTAATATCGATAACATTAATAGTCCAACATTTGATTTTTTATATGTAAAAAGTTGGGATCCTAGATTTAGATCTTTTGTTGTTGGAGAAAAACTACCAACAGGAAATTCTTTTAACGAATTGGATACTATTATTATTGGAAGATTAAAACCAGATTCAATTGATATTATAACTCCTAATGGTGTAAGTTTACAAAAAATAACAAATATAGAAAGTTTTCCTATCAGATTTTCTTTGTCTTCTAGTACAATATCTCCATATTTAAACGTAAGTGGTTCTGGAACAACATATATCTCAGAAGGATCAACTGGTATTACTTTCTCTAAAACCCTATTGTATTCTTATATAACATCTGGAATAAGTCACAGCCAATACAAAATAGACACAGAACAAACTAATTTCATAGTAAATAAAAATGATCTTTCTATAAAAATACCAACGTTCGAAACGATAAATACTATTGAAACTGGAATGGCAGATTCAATGAAAATCATAAATATGTCGAGACTATTTAATATTAATATACAATGAATTTTGAATTACCAGAAACACTTGATAATAGCTTATATACTTCTGAAAATCTTCAGAGTATTATTATAACATCTGATAAATTTGCGAGTCTTTCTATATTTCCACAACAAAACCAAATGATCGGTGGAATTTCAATATTTCAATCTATTTCTATCAAAGAATCAATATTTTCTCCTGTTGTTTCTGGTAAATTAATAGTATATGATATTGGAAGTTTCGTTGAAAATTATAACATAGAGGGGTTTGAAGATATTACTATATCTTTTAAAAAAATAAAAGATGGAAACGTTGTTACTTTTTCTGGTATAATAACTGATGTTACTCTTTTAACGAATGATTCTATATTAAGCAACAAAATGAATGCTGATGAATATGTTAGAATTTTTTCATTAACATTTATGAATAAAGATTTGTTTATAGCTAATTATGTGACACCACAAGATCCAGATTCAGAAGACAAAACCCCATATACTCCCAAAGATTGGGTTGGTTGGATATCACGTAAGGAATAATATGTCAAACATTCCTAGTTTTATAACTGAGTTTTTTGATAGAAACAATTTCGTATATAGCCCTGATGATATTGAAGATACCTGTAATGGAATGTGGTTGAAGTATAATAATATTTCAAACCCATCTGCTAAAAATTTATCACAATTAAGAGCTATAGCACTTTTAGGAGAAGTAACAAAAAACGCAGTATCTGTCGACAAACAAAGTTTCAATTTTTTGTTGTGGTCTGATGTTGATTCTAAATGGCATTTCGAGTCTGTTAGTTCTTTGATCAAAAAGGCAAAAGAAGAAAACGAACCACATCGTGTATTTTCTATACCAGATATTCCAACAAAAGATAAGATTACAGAAATAATAGTACAATCTTTTGCTGATAATATTCAAAATCTGGAAAATAAAATATTTTTCTCAGAATATACTAGAATTGATCCAGATTATACAAATCCCTATTTAGATTTTACTGACACAACATCGGGAACAACTTCAAATATCGAAAAATATGAGTATTTCAAAAGTTTTCCTAAAATTCCTCATATTTACAATAATCCTCTAATATCTGAATTAACATTCCCTAAAGGTGCAAAGACTAACCAAAATCCAAAAAAACAAAACATTATAACCAATATACCATCTACAGATTTTGGTTATTTTGATCTTAATAGTAACAATACAGACACTCCAGTTTGGTGGGATTATTTAGGTAAAATAAATAACAGATACAACAATATATCTTGGCAAACACAATATGACATAACAAATATGCCATTTGAAATGTTTCATACTATACATACAAAAATACGAGTTCCTTTGATGAAGAATCGAATGGAATTTGCTAGACTGAAAAATATAAAAAGACAATGGGAAACATACCGATGTGTGGTTTGTTGTATGGATCAACCAATAGGATCTGCAGCAGATTTATTAGATTTCAAAAAAGCAACAGAAGATCCAACTGGCTTTACGTTTTCTGTTTTGTTTGGAAAAAATGGACTATTTGTTAACAAACCAACAAACAAAGATTATGTCAATATAGGAAGTGTAGACAGTTCATATAAAATTGTGGCTGCTGGTTCTTTTACTGATCAGTTAAATTATATTAAACAGCGTGTAGCATCAACGGGAGATATTGTTGATGGAGTATATGTGGTTTCTAATGCTAGTAAATTATACCAAAATGGATTGACTTTTTCTAGAGATCTTAGTAAATCTCCGTATAATCAAAACATTGAGCAATTCTACAATTTAGAACCCACCTCAACTAATAAATATGTTTCCGAAATTATTACCAAAGGTGTAGAAAAATATACAACAAAAATAGCGGATAATGAAAAAAGATTAGTAATTATAAAAAAATTCACAGATGAAGTAGACAACTATGTAAAAAACAGTATACAATTTATACATGATAATGTAATACCATGTTCACAATGTAACAACCAAAGGTCTATATTATCTTCTTTATATGATAATAACAACTATTGGTCAAAACTGAGACATTCCGATAGTGGTAATCTCGGAGAGTATTCTGGTTCAGAGCCAGGAACATTTGAATCAGAAAGTTGTGGCTACGATCCTTTCTGGGGCGGCCCAAATATACCAATATTTCAGAAAAATATAACAAACACAGAAACTGTGTCTGTCAACCGAACTAATAGAGGTAATACAGGATCTTATCACATAGTAGAAGGTGTTGGTAGAATTAATGATTTTGAAATACCACAATATACCTGTTTACGTACAATTAATTTTAATTATAATTGGTATAGCGGATCTACAGGTGCGTATCAAAATCCAAATAAAATAATTTCAGATTATAGTGATATTCTTTCTGATCTTGAACAGAGATCGACTGCAGATAGTCCATCATTTCCATTAAGTTCCCATAGTGTTACTTATACAGAAATACCAAACTGGGCGATAATTTTATCCAAAGACGTATTCATGAGAGGAAAGGATCAAGAAGGTCCAACAGCAGAATATTATAACACACAATCTACATGGGGAGTGAAAGAACAATGTATAGGAGATCAATGCTATAATGAATATTGTTTTGATCCACATTTACTTATTGCATTTAAAGAAATAGCATACCGACAAAGAAATTCTCTTTTGGTAGAGAATGTTATTCTAGATAAAGTCAAAACAACTATAACTACTGGACTACAGTTTAAATGGAAAACACAATATGAAGAATGGACAAAAAGAAAAGCATTTTTTCATTCAAAAAAACCAGGAAAGTCTATATTTCGGGGTCAAGTATCTGATGGATATAGAGGAACTACTCTTAGTCAACCATTATCTTTAGATGGAATTAAATCTATAACAAGAAAAGATATAAGAGGAAGTCGTTATGAGATTTTAGCAAAAGCTAAAGGTATAACTGGAGCATCAATGGGATCTTGGTTGTATGAAGTTTTCTTCGAAGATAATGATGTGAGAAATTCTTTATCTGGCACTACAGCTAATCCTTATTATGATCAAAAATATAAACAAGGCAATAATTGGTTTTTTACTGACAGATATACTATTAGAAAAAAGATAATAGAAACTAAGTTAAAATACTATTCAAATAAATATAATAGTGGTTTAACAACACAATATGAATTTAAAGATTTATTAAATTCTACAGAATATTATGGAATATCCGGTGATGGTATTATTGTTCCTGCAGATCCTCCTATAGAAGTCGGTATGGATTCACCAAATTATATTTACACTTTTAACATATTCAAGGTGACCTCCAACACAAAGCCAGCAAATATTAAACGAGAAGAAATTGCTTCATATATTAGAATAGAGTTTGATACTCCTATAGGATTGGATAGAATTTCTGATTTTCCTGATGGGTTTATTAGAAATGCTGGAGTAGAATATTTTTTACCGTATTTGGTTTCATTAACTCCTGGACCTACAGGAAGACAAACAATAAGAAACAATGTTGCTGTGATTGGAATGGATCCTTATGGGTTTGATGTTGCCGTAAAGAAAATGAAAATTTCTAATACGGAAGATAATAAAAATTATATATCAGCAAAAGGTGATGTATTAGAAATACTACAAACAAAATTAAGTACAAATGGTATGGACTTATGGCCTGAAGCAATATTTGAAACTAGATATCCATACTATGCAACTGATTCTAGGGGCATATATAGTTATGTTGATTCTTATAATGGTTATGATATTCAAAATAGAAAATCAGCAGACGTGGACCCTGAACGAAGAAATACTGCACTTGGAAGTGGAATGTTGTTAAGTTCTCATAGAAAAATAAAACCACACAGATCTTGGTGGTCTTTTTATATGCCACATAATATATACATTCCACAAGAAATATATTCACTTCTCACTACAGATTTGAGTAATATATTCCAACACGGCCATTTCAATATGAATGAACCCTTTAATGGTGATTTTGATACTGTGTTGTCTTTTTCTCCTGACCAAAATATGAATTCTTTATTTAAAACTAATTGAGGAAATGAATGTATTGTTGTAATTGTGGAATACCTAAATGTCCGTTTGGTTCTTTGAGTTCAAATGGATTTTTAGAATATAAAACATCAAAAAAATGTCATGTAGAAGAACATATAGTAGATCTAACCGATCTTCCTATATTTCGAGCCGGGGAGTTTGAGCAGGATCCAAATTATTATAACACAGATAGAATGTATTTTTGTATCAATCAATTTAATAGCTATGGTGATATTTTAATACTTGGAACAAAATCTGTTGGACAGAGTTATGATGCTTTATGTTGTACTGGTGGAATATGTGAATATAGAGAATCTGAAAAAATATGTCACGAAAAAAATGACACTTCTTGGGTTTTTACTCACGAAAGTCAAAAGAAAGAAACTGCATTTTTGCGATCAGACCTTGATGGACAATATTCAGATAAACTCTGGTATCTTGACAATTATGGATATTATGCATCGAGTGTAATCAATCCACCAATACAGGGAGATCCATTCTTTACAAAAAATAATATACATCCAGTATTATCAAGGAAAATGGATGAAGCTATGCCTTTTCCGCACGAGGATCCATATGACACACTTTTAAGATTTCATCGAGGAATAATAGAATGGGGATCGAACATTGGCGCGAACACTACACAGGCAATTACTGTTAGTGAACGACATTGTGAATTATATGATACAACAGATCCTTGGTATAAAAAAATAAGAATATTTACATTTGCAACACCGTCTGGGTGTGGTAATTGTTTTGATTGTATTGGAGTTGATAAATGCAATCATTGTGAACTTCCATTTTGTGCTAATAATGTCGATCGAGTTTGCGATGTTTCTTCCATATCGTCAGCAATATCCGAAGAAACAACTCCTTGTGGCAAATGGTATGAGGCTCAAAATGAACTAGACCGTCCTTGGAGTATAAAATTACGATGTACTGTTAGTTGTAGTAATAATAAATCTATTCATTGTTTTCCAGAGAATAACTGGAGGTATGGTGACCAGCACCTATGTCCAGTTGGAGAATGTAATCAATTAAAAGATGTTGGTACAGAAATTTTAGGAAAGAGTTATAATAAATTTGAAGAAAATTACAAATATGGAAATTTTAGTGACGATGGAGTGTGGCTAGATTGCGCTCCACCAGACGGAAGTTATGATTCCAGGGCAAACGAGGACGAAGAAGAAGATGGACGTTGTTGTATAGGAGATGGATCGTTTATTGTGTGTTTAGATAATAATAATTTACCAATCAGTGAGCCTGATAGACCACCAATAACAAAGGTAACTCCTGGGGGCTGTTTTTCGGGCTATAAAACAGTTTTCAATCCCAGCATACCAATAAAAGGACGGTGGTCACAACATGGATTGTGTGATGTTAATCCCTGTTATACTAATTGCATCGGTGAAGATTGTGATGATATATGTACTGGTAAAAACTGTACTGGGGTATGTGCTGGCGGAACTGCATTTAAAACGAAAAAATGTCCTGCGTGTCAGACAACAATGGGCAGCTTCCTTTCTAATGGTGTTAAGGGTAGTTGTTCTCCATTCCCATTCGGAACCTTGACCAATGGACAACCTTATTACAAGGGGTGCGGATGTCGTGTGGAAGATGATGGCGAGTCTAGTGATACTCCGGGTATTAATCCACTTAATGGGTCACTTTGTTATTTTCAAAAATGGTCAGAATTTGTTGAGGAAAAACACGGAGAAAATGTTTCGTGTGGTGATTATTGTCTAGAGAGGGATTGTTATAGCAAAGATGGATTATATTATAATCCTACTTGCGTCCCATCATGTCCTAAATATTGGTATTGGCCAAAGTTTGATTACATAGAGCCGAGTTGTTGTGTCGACGGGTTCCCTGATAAATGTGATTGTCTTCCGAGTACATGTTGTGGAGAGTGTAGTCGATGTGATATAAGTGAGAATGGATGTCAAGGATTTAAATGTTGTGGTCATGAAATTCCTGGGACTATTTGTCCAGACGATTGTCCCGAAGAAACTGGAACCTTCGGATGCGGATTTGGACCGTGTCATTGCCCTTGTCCACCACCATGTACCTGTGACACAGATTGTAATTGTAATGGTGGTGAATTTGATTGTTGTAATGCCCCAACAATTTGTGATTCGAGTCCAAATGGCTGTCCTTGTCCAGAACCAGAACCGTGTATATGTAATTGTTCTGGTAATTGTTGTTGTCGTACCTCAGCTGAAGGATATTGTGGTGATTGCGAAAATGGATGTGGATCTGGAAAGGCGAAGTCGGCGAGTACCGAGACCGGTGAAGATTGATGCCGCGGCCGCATGCACAGACGTTTCATGTGTGTATTACATTCTTGAACAGAGTATGTTTGATGAGAATGATGTTGTTGGTGTCGTACCTCAGCAACAGGATATTGCGGTGATTGCGAAGATGGATGTGGATCTGGAAAGAAATTCTTGCCCCTAAATGAACGTATTCATGTATTATTGGTCGATAAAAGAAGATTCTACTTTTATATAGAATTTAATATATCTTATAAGTGATCTAATCTATTATAAATATTAATATGGCATACGGCGACCCAAATCCAGATCCAGGAATAATAGCAAATTGTGAAGTTGGCCCATGGGTTCCTGGCATGACTCTTACGGAAAAGGTTCCAGAGAGTATCATTGCGTTGCAACCTCTAGATCTAAGTGAATTACGAATAAGAAATAATAGTCCAAAAACTATTAGTGTTTATAATGATACTTATACCCAACAATTAGAAAAATACTTTTCATCTACTACCTTGTCGTGGTTAAAGGGTGATGCTATGATATATCGTCCTGGTCTAATACCAGAGGATGTGTGGAAGTATGATGTAAGCGGAGAATCAGATTATGGTTTAATCGAACCTCCTATAAATGAACCAAACTACGACTTATTCGATTCTAATTGGTCAGCTCAGTTTGTAGTTTTTTCTAGGTTTGACCGATCATTTTCTTGTGAAAGTCTATCATTAGATTGGTGTTCTTATGGAGTAACTGCCAATCCTAGAAGATCAGAAGGAGCAGATCCACATAAAAACTGTCCAGCTCAAAATAGTAAACCAAAAGAACCAGAACCAACATATTTAGATCTATATAAAGCGTATCTTAAAACAAACGAATGTCCATTAATTGAAAAACATTTAGGTAAACAGTATCTTGGGTGTAATTGGAATGAACCAAAACATCCAGCTAGTTGTGGTTGCCCGAATCAAGGAGTTTCTTTTGGTAGTTATTTGCAGTATACAAGAACATATTCAACTTTTTGGGAAACTCCTCATAATGCTCCATTGTTTAGGAGTTCACAAATGGCTCAGTTAAAATCCAATATTATTAAAGTAAAAGTAGCAGCTATAACTAAAGAAGTAAAATTAGGTCAATTGATCGAAATAGTTAATCCAAATAGAATGAAGGGATCGGAACCAAGAAAAACCAGCGGTAAGTGGCTCATAACTGAAATAGAACATCAATTTGAGTCAAAAAACGCATCAATTACATTAACTTTGATGAGAGATACTAACATAGACGAATATAAAACAGGTAAAATGGGTTGGGAATCTCCAATATACGTATTAGACGAGAAAGAATGGACATGAAAATATCACCAATAAAAGATGTAGATTTACCTATGTTTTTAAGTAAAAACCTATTTACGGGCGACATAAATTTAGTAAAATCTAATAGTGTTATATCTCATTCTGTAAAAAATCTCATTTTAACTATTTTAGGGCGACGTGCATTCAATACAAACATAGGAACTACCATATATTCTAGTTTATTTTCCATGAATATTGTTCCAGGAAAATATAATAAAGATCTTATAGATTTAAAAAATAGTATATTCTTTGTTCTTTCTAATTTTGAGCCAAGAATAGAAAAGATACAAATAGATATAACATCTTCTGTTGATAAGACTTTAAACTTTAGTATAACTTATACAAATATAAAAACTCAAGAAATACAAACACTAAATATTACTACATGACAACTCCTCCTAATTTAACTAAATTAAACTTTATAGATATAAAACAATCTCTGACTGATTTTTTAAAAAACCAATCAATATTTGTTGGATATAACTTCGAAGGTAGTGTAATACAAACTTTAATAGATTTATTATCTTATAATACTTATTATTATGCTTTTTATTCAAATATGATGTCAAATGAATTATTTCTAGACAGTGTGACACGTATAGAATCCTTGGTGTCTTTGGTCAAACCATTAGGATATACTGTTCCTGGCAAAAAATCATCATCCACCACTCTTAAACTTTCTAGTACAACTCCTATTAATATGCCTAGATATAGTTTATTTATAGCAGCGGACGACAGTGGATCTTATTATAAATTTTATAATACAGGGATTATATCATCTAGTCAAGAAGTTGATGTTTTGGTGACTGAAGCTTATGAGTTGGTTAGTGAAAAAGATATAACCAGTCTTTTTGATTTTACAAAACAAAAGTATATATTAGACGAAGAAAACGTTGATATTTCTACAATAAGAATAGAAGTGAAATTGAATGAAGAATCAGAGTATGTTGAATGGACTAATGTAAACTTTTTTCCAAATAATGAAGGAACTATATTTTACATAGAAAGAATGGGAAAAATATTTACTATAGAATTGGGAAAATATAATAATCTAGGAAAATCATTAACAGAAGGAGATTCCATAAGAATAAGTTATTTGTTATCTTCGGGAAGTGCAGCAAATGATCTATTTCGGTTTTCCCAAGCTACTGTTGATGTAGCACAGGTATATGCTCTTACATCAGGAGGTAACAATGGTCCAGATTTTGATACTATAAAATTTGCAGCACCAAAAGTTTTTTCTGCACAAGAAAGAGCAGTCACAAAGCAAGATTACGTTGCACTGTTGATTAAAAATAATTACATTTCTAGTATAAACAAAGTGGCTATTTACGGAGGAGACGAAATATATCCACCAAAATATGGTCGAGTGTTTATTTCTTTTTTAGAAAATGCTAATATTAACGATTCTGAAATCTTATCTTACCTAAGAGACAAAAATATGTTAACTGTGTTGCCAGAATATACTTTTCCTATATCAGTTCGATCTTCTGTAGTCGCTTCAACAACATTTCGTTCAATATCAAATACGCAAAAAGAATCAATCATAAATAAGATTAATAATGATTTTATTACTGAGTATTCTGATTATTCTCAAGACTATGGATTTAATTTAAGTCTAGATTCTTCTAAATTAACTTCATCAATTCTTGGTGAATATAGTGCTAGTGGTTTATCTTCAATATCTATTGATTATATAGAATATAATTTTACAATCAACGATACGAACACTTCTGAAATTTCATTCAATTATCCGATAATTCGAGACGAAACACGGCTTGTTTATATATGTGAGCCTTTCTATACAGTTGATGAATATGAGAATATTCAAATGATTATTAAATTACCAACACCAATACCTAATCATAATAATACTTATATTTCTTTAGAAGCATACGAAATATCGGACAACGGAGAGTATATTTATCGAGCAGATATAGATGTGGGTTCTATAAATTATGAACAAGGCCATATATTATTCAATAAAATATACCGCGAAGATTCGTTGGACATAAAGATAAAATCATTTAATAAAAATATAACACAATTGATTGCAGTTGCTGCAAAAATAAACTTAATATTAAAATAATATGTCATTCATACCGTTAATATCAGAAGAAGCAAGTTTAGCATCACAAGTTCTAGAAAATCAACTTGTATCTGTTTTTGAAGCAATACAAAAATCAATAGTAGCTGCTGCAACAACTGCTGCATCAACTACAGCTAGTAGTGTAAATAATTACAGTTGTTGTGGTACGTATTTAGATATTACCACACAAATACCATATTGGGTTGTTATAGAAAAAGAAGATAAAGGAGGAGAAGCTTTAACTGTATTTGATTTTATACAAAAATATTATGACTGGTTGTATTGTGAAGAAGTGTGTGGCGGATCAGATTATTTATTAGAAAATAAACTATTAGACATAATAGACATAGAAAAAACAAAACAATCATATCGTAAACGATTATATTATACTTATTTTCCAGAATATCGTGATGGTGAACAATTATCAATAGGTGATGCTATTGTCACAGACGATACTATTGCTAAATTTGTTAAAGGAATTAAACTTAAATTTTATGTCAAAAAAGGATCTCTAGAATCTTTAAAATATTTCTTTAAAAGTCTATTTTCTTTAGAAAATGTTCTAGTTCGATATCCAAAAAAACTAATATTACGACTCAATGCTGGAGCATTTTTTAATAGTAATTTTAATTTCAGGGGATCAACATATGAGCAAACTTTACAACTTGAAAATAGAGAAAATGAAATTGTTGGTTCTTATTTAAATCACAATATAATACAAGATGGATCTTTATATACAGATTATTCATACATCGTCAATGCCGGCAATACCGGCGATAATGGTGTTACTATAAGATACCAAGATTTATTTAAACGGATTATACATCCTGCGGGTCTGAATGCATTTTTAGAATTAGATATTGATAATTACGAACCACCAGGATCAACATATGTGGATGAGGGTACTTTTTGTGAAAACAGTCCTCTTTTAATTAATTATTATCCTTACCAATTAAATACAGAATACGTAGACGAAGATTTCTTTCTGAGAATTAGCGGAGGGGTATCGTATTATGGACTAACATATACACGTGGTTGTACTTTAACAGGTCCGGATCTTACTAAACCATGTCATTTTTTTCCTACATGGGCAAATGGTCTAACGTCTTATACTAAATTTTTTGATATACCTATACGAGGAATGTTTAATTTATGTCGTATAAATACAAATATAAATCCTAATCTATCAATACCAAACTGCGAATAACATGGACAAATATTATCTCATAACCGGAAATAACACCGAAGCTTCAGGATCTTCCTATTTGTCTTATGGACAAGTGCTAAGTTCTACTGGGATTGTAGCAACACTTATACAAAAAAATAACATATCATTTGCAATACCCCGAGTAAATTGGGCTAAAGGTAAATCATTTGACTCATATACAGAACAAAATAATGCGGGATCGTATGCTGTCTATAATGAAAATGTTTATTTATGTTTATCAAATAACATATATAACATAAAAAACATAACAAATTCTTCAAATTATCCTCCAATACACACAATAGGAGAATCATTAAAATCTGATGGATATAGGTGGTTATTTTTATATAAGATAACATCTACTGTTTCTACTCTTTCTAATCCAAATTTTATACCAGCTCCTAGTTCTTACGGATTAAAGGCCTTAGTAGTAAATCAAGAAATAGACACTATAGATTGTATAGGAAATACAGCAGGAACATGTGCTCAGTATAAAACACAGACAGGTGGAACTTATGCACAATTAATATATACTGGATCTACTGGAAGTTCTTGTTCGTTATGTGCTCAAATAGCAGAAGAAACCACAAAAACTGATTTATTGTGGACTAAATTTTATAAACAAGGAGACGTTGTTCCAGAAACAATATCCTTGTTTAATTACACAGAATCATTAGAAAATGCAATTAATAATAGAAAAATAAATTCTAAGCTAAATTTTGAAGCAAAAACATATATAGACGCTTTAGTTTCTGGTATTTCTTCTGGAGCAATATTGAGTGCAAATATCAATACTGCAGCAATAAGTGCATTAGAGCTGAGTAATGGAGTTAGTGCAGGTACATATTTAACTGTAACATCTGCCGAAAAAATAATAACTATAAATGGTGGAACTGGCGGTGGAGGAACTGGAGCATCTGCAGAATTTATTATCACAAATAATAAAATATCTGGTATACGTTTATTGTCTCATGGGGGTGGATATACTCCAGAGTTAGTTAATATTACTTTAACTGGAATTAGTTCTGCTACTAAAAAATCTGCATTAATATCAAATATAGAATTAGTTGGATCTCCTCTTTCTTTGAATTTTTATAAAATAAATTCAATTTTTGATGTAGCATCTCAAAATTCTATTGGAGAAGATAGAGTTGTAAATATAATAAATGCTAAACCTGATGCATTCACCACTGCAAATTGGTATGCAATAGTGAAATCTGATATACAAAACCCTACAATATCAGAAATCATTCCAGCAAAATTACCAATATTTACTTTTACCTCTAGTGGTACTACCTCAGATAAAGAAATAAAAAATATCAATTTTATTCAATCTATAAATAATACAGAAAAACAAAAAAGATAATATATGAAATTTCCATTCCAATCTAAAACTCCATTGAGTGCATATCCGTATAATTCACGTATAGCTAAAAGTGAATTTTCTACAACGCAACCTGCTAAAAATCATATATTACATGGATTTATTCCAGGAAATGCCCTACAAGCATCAGAATTGAATGAAATTCAAGAAAATTTTTATAAAAATCTAACATTACACAATTATCTTTTAAGTAATTGGATATTTATTGGAAGTTCAGATTTTACTTCTGGTAATACAGATCCTGTCTATGGACCTTCTTGGATAGGTGCTGTACCGTTTCATCCTTTTAAGTCAGTGCGAGTTTTCGAGAATGAAATAACTTTTAGAAAAGATTGGTATCTTGTCGACGATTCTAGTGGTATTAAATTTTGGATTTATAATAATACAGAAAAAACAATAGAATTCAATTTGGATATTGAAGAGTTTATAGGAATTACAGTAGAAAAAAATTATATAACCGCGACAGAAGATTCGACTTTGTTTGATAATTCAAGTGGATTTTCTGATTCTAGTCTTAGTCCTGGAGCTGACAGATATCAATTAAATATAACAGGAGTATACAAAACCTCTACCCCTAACACTAGTCTTGGTGCAAATAATAATAGAGATATATTTAAAATCACCGGCGGTGTTTTGCGTTACGTGAACAATTTAGTACATAAAAATCAACAATAAGGATATATATGCCACTTCCAGAAATACCACAATTAGAAGAATCGGATACATTTCAGGATCTATTTACTAGTACCAATACATCTATAGACCGTCTGAATCTTTTAGAAATAGCAAATATATTTGCTGGTAGTGGTATCACATATACTGGACCTAATAATGTAGGAGGTATTACATTATCTGTTGATCTGGATTCTTCGATATTTTTAAATAACGACAATGAAATAGGATTTAAAGTTTTTAACTCAGTTCCCACTGGACTAACCATAGGATCTCCTATTGGAATAACTGGAGCTACATTTGGATCTGTTTCTAATTTGTCTTTAGATTCTTCTAGAAAATATTTAGGAATTATTACTGAATTATATTCTGACGGATATAGAATTACTACTTCAGGAAGAAAAATAACAGGAACATACTTTACAGATAATACTTTATATTATTTAGCAAACGGCGGAGTAACTAGTACGATTCCAACAAGTAATGGACAAGTCATTAAACCTATTTTATTTTCTATAGGATTAACCTATGGTTTTGTTGTATTAAATCAAAAAGAAACACTTATCTCTGAATCGACCTCGTATATAAAATCAGCTTCAAGAACTATAGCAGAAATATCAACAAACTCCGGATTTTCTGCAGGAAATGTTATATTCTACGATATAACAGGATCCACTTGGGCAAAATCAAGTGCAGCTGCAAATAATACCTCTGAAGTATTTGGTGTTATAGAAAATATAACAGGACTGACAGCAACTATTGTCACTCATGGGTCTGTTAATATCCCAAATACTATGCTGCACGATATCGGTTCTAGTGGTGGTTCTGGTGGAAATGATATCTGGTTTCTTTCTGGAATAACTAGTGGACATATGCAGAATCTAGCTCCAACTGCCGTTGGAAATATCATAAAACCAGTATATTATGCATATCCTCATGAATTTAATGGCACGACTTTCAGTGGATTAGTTGTTAACTATATAGGATATAGTGTTTCTAGTGCAACTTCGTCTACAACTACGTCTACAACAGATGTGGGTAGTATATTTGCTAGTCCGATTCTTATGCTAGGAAACACAGTTGGGCCCGACGGAAGATCATTAATTACATCATTAACAAATTTTTACATAAATAAGCAAATTATTTATAATCCAGCATTACTTAATTTTCCTGACAACGCAGGCACCCTAATTCTGGCGTTGTTAGGTCTCGCCGCGGACACAGCTGATTTCCCGGAACTATTATTGGCACAACCAGTAATTATAACAGGTGAAAAGTATACTATGTTAGTAACAAACTTGGGGTTAAAGGGGATCGGGTCGGGTCTTGACGAACGTAATTTGGGATATTTACATTACATCGCTACTACTAATGAACCATTCTTACCCGCAGATAAGATTATGCTGGATGGTACATCAATAGGGGGTGTTGTTGCTGTTGACACAAATAGAATTTTAGTATATATCAAAGCAAATATTGGAAATGTTGTCAATGTTGATGTACAGATAGGTTCTATCGGAATCACCATCACTGTAAGAAGATCATCAGCTGTTGGGTTTGTGTTACCAAATTACGGATCTACTCCTCTTTGGCATATGAAATTAGAGTAAATATATTATGTCTAGTTTTTATTCTACTATTTTAATAAAAGGGCTTAGTGGTTCTACAGGCCCTACGGGAGCTACTGGATCTTTAGGGCCAGTCGGTCCAACAGGACCAAATGTATATGGATCAACAGGATCATCCATAATAGGAATAACACTAGATTCTATTAAACAATTACTTTTTACGTTTGAAAATGGATCTACTACAACTAGTTCTCCTATTGTTTCTGGAGCAACAGGATCCTGGCAAGCTAGAATATCAGGACAAGGAACAAATACTATATTCTCATCATCTGTACAGGGTTCTACTGGTGATTTTATTGTTCTTAAGAATTTCAAAACAGATACTCCCGAATCTATAGGAATAACAGTATCGGATGATCAAAACAGTATTGTTATCAATTATATCAGTACACTTGGAGTAACTTTTAACCAATCAGAGTTAAATCGTTTGGTAATAGGATCCGGCACTGGTATTAGTTCTGCAAATATTACAAATTATGATACTCTGACTAAATCTTTAGATATAAAAATAGATCGATATCTTGAAGGAATAACAAATGTATATCCTAATAATATATCTGGAATTAATACCTCTCAATGGAATCTAGATACAGATCTGTATAGTATTTTTAATTTACAACCAGAAACTACAATAAATGCTAATAAAATTATTAATGTAAATTCTACCGCAAAGAATGATATTAGTAGAGGAATTACTATTATTATTCCAAGTGGTATTACGGCAGCTGCCAACAATATATCATTTATTGTGAATGATGATAATGATGATGGTGATGTGTTATTTCCTATGACTTTATCAATAAAATTAACAGATAAGTTAGAGGTTGTCAATATGATATCCATGGGTGCTGATAAATGGTATGGTAGTTTTGTGTTATGGAATAACGAGTCTAATATTAATATAAATGCAAAAACTCCAGTATTTGATTTACTTAATACAGGAGATCCTGTTGACTTCGGACCGTGGAAAACGGCTGAATTAGCTATGCCTAGTTGTACAACTCAACCAAATAGCGACATGTATGAGAGGCCTTGTATAGACGGTGATTCTTCAGGTGGTGGCGGCGGTGGCGGCGGTGGTGGCGGCGGTAATCCATGTTTATTATCTAGGAAATTTAGTCAAGTATTGCACACTGTAGTAACACAAAACGTGGATTTGAGCATTGTTACAAATCCGCGGATGCGAGATCGACTGTTGCTGTTGACGAACCCATCGGGCGGTGGGTTCATTTACCCTTGGAAAATCAAAGATTCTGCAACTGGTATGGATATGGTATTGATTCCTGGAGGAACTTTCATGATGGGAGCTGTGCCGGGACAGCCAGGCTCAGCTACGGAGGATGAAAGGCCTCAACACGAAGTTCTTATTACACTTCCGTTCTATATGAGTATACATGAAGTTACTCAGAGTGTTTGGAAACGCAATCCCAACAGAACTAATAATAGCTTTTATAAGGGAGATTCATTACCAGTTGAGAATTTAACCAAGTTCGAGCTATTAGATTTTATTAATGATTACTACGGCGTGGATATACCAACTGAGGCTGAATGGGAATATGCGGCTCGTGCTGGATATGATAATCAAATAAATTATTTTACTGATAATCTTGACAGCATTGCGTGGTACAACCAGAATTCAAGCAACAAAACCCACGTTGTCGGCGGCAAGTTGGTCAACGGGTTAGGCCTTTACGATATGATTGGTAATGTATTCGAATATACTTATCGTTGCCCAGAGTATACGGTCAAGAATGTTTGGACTGATCCTATTGATCGATTATGTTGCCAAAGATTTGGTTGGCAGAGGGCTATGTACAATTGCGATGGGATTTCGCGCGGCGGCAGCTTTAACAGTGAAAGCATTACGAGTACCCTCAATTCTTCAAATCGGGCGTTTTCGTTTTTCAGGGGAACTAATGATTCGCGCAGGAACGGCTTCCGTGTTATACGGAGATGTAAGCCAGAATGAGAGATCAAAGTAAACCATGAGACAAAAAGCAACTCTTAATATTGGCGACAAAATAATTTCATTTAGTGGAGTTACAGGGTCTTGTAATATTACTACCATTGCGGGATGTACTTGTTTTCATACAGACGCATATACTTGTTTTAAAAATAAAGGAGTATTTGAACAAGGAGTAACTTGTAATTCTTCTATAGGTTCTTGTTGTCTTCGAGACAAAGAAAACAATACAACACTTCCTTGTCAAGAAACCACATACTGTGAGTGCCAAAGTTTAGCTAATTCTTTCAATTTTTCATTCAATTGGAGTAAAAATCTTTGTTCTAAATCTTCTTGTGAAAATGTAATAAAAAATACAGGTGCATGTTGTGATGGAAATGGTATGTGTCACGAAACAACAGAAAATGAATGTATTGAAATGAGCCATTTTTTTCAAGGTCTTGGTAGTATTTGTGAAAATGATATTTGTATTGGAGGAACAGGTGGATGTTGTGATGGTATAACATGTACTAATGGAGTAACTGGAACTTATTGTGTATCTCAGAAAAAATTATATTTAGGTAAATCCAAATCGTGTTATGAATTTGGTATATCAACAGAACTTCTTCCGTGTTTGGATAGTATTGTTGGATATAAATTAAAAATTGGAGATATTTTTGAAGACGGTATTGTTGTAGGAATATATAATCCTGCTGGTTCTACATGTTATGGAAATCCAATATTTTCTGGTTCTAGATTTTCAGATTTAACAAGTAATGATACGGTAGATGCATCTAACTATACTTCGTTATATGATTATAGCGGATATGGAGTTATTTCAGAAAAATTATGTGATAATACAAGAGATTCGTATATTATGATAATGTCTATTCATCCATTATATGATTCAATAACAGGCAATCAAAATTACACATGGAGTCATGGTGGATTTTATTATGGTCCGTTGATCAAAAATACAGGACAAATAGTAGAACCATATTCAAGTAAACTGAATCTTCTAAAAGAAGGATTTGTGATTAATTCTACCTTTTCGCTTGATGTGAACAAGAAAATAATAGAAGAAAATTCTACATCAAGATGCTCAAGACAACACACGGATACACCTATAACTAGAATATATAACAGAACAACTCATAATTTTAATGGCAGATGGTCTTCTGATTGGGGTCTACATAATACTATAAGAATGGTAAATGCACAAATATATTATGAACAAGGAACAACAACAGATTCTAATCTATATCCATCTTTGTATTCTCCGTCAAATAAGTTTTATAAAGAATATATGATTCCTGCAACTGCACCGATACGAGAAATAAATAAAAATTCTATTCCTGTATTGGAAAATACAAGTTCTTGGTTTATACCAAGTATCAATGAGTTGTCATTTATTGCTTATAATTGTAAATTCGGAACTCTTAATCAAGATTTAATTTATGCTGGAGGTACTCCGCTATTTGGAGAGTATTGGTCTTCAACAGGATCTTTTCGATATGATGGAGTAACAGGAGGAGAAGGTTATTCAAATGGAATCACAATGGACACTTGGGGATCCGTTGCATGGTCTTTCGACTTTGATGGAACTTATACTGTTAAAAAAGAGGAAAGACTTAATCAAAAGAAAATACGGCCTATTAGACTTATTCGATGTGATGGAAAAACATTGAAAGACACAAAATATTCTGAAATATGGGAGATAAATAAATAATGTCTATAGGTAGTTCTCCAACCTTTATAAGTTATAGTAATGGTTCTTTTGGCAATGTTGGACCAACTGGACCGACTGGTGCAACAGGTCCAACTGGAGCAACTGGTGAATGTCTGATAGGAAATACCGGATATGGTATAATTGATATAGGAATTATAGGTAACGATTTAGGAATAACTTTTGGATCAGGAAATACATTAACTGTAATATTAAATTCTTTTCTAAAAGGTCCTACAGGAACAACAAAAAGTAACTCAACATCATTTAATATTAGAGGAACTACTACTGAAGGTATTTATGTTATTAAAACTCGCGATCCCCAGGAATTTGCAGCAAATTCTGTTACTTACGATATCTCAACTACAACACCTCAACGAGTTGTAGAATTAAGAGGATTGACCTTTAGAAATATATTAGTATCCAATTCTGCAGCAGGAATAACCCTAACAGGTATTACACAATCTGGTTATAATTTTCAAGGAAATACGGGAGACCTTGCTTATCTCGGTGGAGTAAGTGGAACTATTTTCCTTAAAGGTGCTAGCGGAAATCGTTGGGATCAAATTAATAAAAATATAACTATAATAACAAGAACATCTAAAGAAAAAGATGTTTCTGGAATTACACAAAGCGATAATAATTATAGAACTTCTAGTATAGGTCCTGTTGGTCTAGAAACTGTCAATGATATGGCTATCAGTGGATATACGTTTAATTGTATAAATGCACTTCCTATATCTACTGTAGACGGAACTACATTTACACAACACGGACTGTATATTAAACAACCAGTTACTAAAGAAATAGCAACACAAGGATTATATTTCTCACAACAACAAGCAATAACTTCCTCTAATTATATAACCTTTAGTCCACAGACAGCTGGAGGAATGACATTTGGATCTTGTTTGATTGGAATAACACTTGCAAATTATTATACAAAAGTAAGTTGTGATCTTGTGTGTGGAACATTTAATGATAATATTAGTGGTTCTAATAAAGCTTGTTGTCTATATGATTACACTATAGGTGGAATTACTTGTATAAATACATCAGAATCCGATTGTATTCGATTTATGGGAGTAGTTGGTAATTATACATGCGAAATGTATGAGGGTATATTGGAATTGTGTCCCGATGATCTTTGTTTTTCTTGTAATGTAGGTAAATGTTGTTTCAAAGGAAGATGTTATTCTCTTACAGAACTACAGTGTTTTACTGGATATCCTGGGTCCGTCTGGTTTGATGAGGATTGTTGACACTAAAAGGAAATAAACAATAATGAATACACAGTTCCGATCTAGAATAAGCGAAATAATAGATTATAGTTCATTATTAAATTATGGTCTATGTTGTAAAGGAATTACATCAGTTGGATTTACTGGTGAATTTAATTTTACTTCATGTTATGCAACAGGTGGTGTATTTACACCATATAGTAGTAATATAATCACTAGTAATGGTAATATATTAATAAATGATGTGTGTTCTAAAGCACAGAATTGTGCTAACAGTTCTAGTGGGTGACAATGATTATATATAATATACAGAGAACCAAATGCATATATTAATGAATTTATATTATATCTTTAACCTTTTGGAGTCTGTATAGTGGGAGCCATACCAACAGTTCCAGTTCAGCACGGTAGTTGCAGCACATACGTATGGATCCCGGCAATCGGAGCGCCTGGCGGGGGCTATTGTAGACCCATAATGTGCTACAGCCATGGCAAGGGGATAGGCCGAAGTTACTTCGGCCCGCTGAAGACGCCTACCTGTTGCGAGGGTGGAGAATGCATAGATTTGACTTGCCCGGATACTTGTAATTTTTGTTATGACATCCTTGATACCGCATGTCGTGATGATGCTGTT
>SXGQ01253793.1_pt1 | contig 24467 bp, 23 predicted proteins | sample 3178371 | NCBI WGS metagenome assembly SXGQ01 (sample SAMN11356859, study PRJNA531348) | freshwater metagenome | isolation source: freshwater sample F1-20 | place: China: Fuxian Lake, Yuxi | collected 2017-12-25 | reverse complement strand
GAGACTGTCCCCCCGGTTTCCACCTCGCTCCGAAGCCGACCCAAAGGGTCGGCTTCGGTCGTTTTCGACCTACTGTTCGCGGCTATGAACCGGGGACCAGTCATCATCGAAACTGCCATCAATGGCAATCGCACGAAGGAACACAATCGGAACGTTCCGCAATCGCATGAAGAGCTCGCAACCGACACCCTCGAGACATTGGCCGCCGGTGCATCGATTATTCATAACCACGGCTCGGTCTTTGGCGATCCACGGGCGGTTGCCGACGACTACCTCGCTGGTTGGATGCCGGTGCTTGCTGATCGCCCCGACGCACTTTTGTATCCAACCGCGAATTACGGGCCGAACGGGTTGAACTTCGAACACTTGCATCTGCTCGCAGAGACCGGACTCATGAAAGTGAGTTTGTGTGATCCAGGTTCAACGAACCTTGGTGGCATCGACGCTGATGGTCTTCCAGCCGCGGGCATCGTGTACTCAAACAGTTACGACTCCATTCGCGTGCAGATGGAACAGGCCACAGCCGATCGTGTTGGCCCGAGTCTTGCAATTTACGAGCCTGCATTCATGCGCACGACAATGCTGTATTGGAAGGCCGGCAAACTTCCTGCCGGAACCATGATCAAGTTTTATTTGTCAACTGACCGCGGTTATCTCGGAGCGCCTTTTGGGCTGCCTCCGACAAAACTTGCACTTGATGCGTATCTCGAAATGCTCGGCGATTGCCCGGTTCCGTGGGCGCTCTCTGTTGTCGGTGGTGATCCGGTTGAAAGTGGACTGGCAGAGTACGCAATCGAACGAGGTGGCCACCTTCATGTTGGACTTGAGTTCTATGGCGGCGACCGTCAACCGACGAATGCTGAACTCACGCGCAATGCTGTCGAAGTATGTGAACGCATGGGTGTTGCCGTCGCAACATGCGAAGAGGCAGCCGAGATTCTCGGACTGCCCCGTCGATAACTCTCTGAAATTTTAGAGTGCTGAAATGCTGAGCGTTCAGACGCCTTGGCGTTGACGAATGATGTTGAGCGCGCCGCCGGCTTTGAACCAACCGATCTGCTCTTCGTTCATCGTGTGAATGCCTTCGAAGTCGATGGTGGTGCCATCGGGCTTCACGATCTGGCATTTGACCGGAACATCGGGCGTGAGGTTGGCGAGGCCGAGCACGTTGATGCGGTCGTCTTGTTCGATGAGGTCGTAGACCTTTGGGTCGGCAAAGACGAGCGGGAGAACGCCTTGCTTCTTCAAGTTTGTTTCGTGGATGCGAGCGAACGAGCGAGTGAGAACAACCTTTGCGCCGCGGAATCGAGGCTCCATTGCTGCGTGCTCTCGTGACGAACCTTCGCCGTAGTTCTCGTCGCCGATGGCGATCCAACCTTGGCCGGCAGCGTGGTAGCTCTTGCCAATATCGGGGAACGACTTGGTGGTGCCATCGAGTTGGTCTTTGCCCTGGCCAACTTCATCGGTGAAGGCATTGACTGCGCCGATGAACATGTTGCCCGAGATGTTTTCGAGGTGACCGCGGTACTTCAGCCACGGGCCTGCGGCAGAAATGTGATCGGTGGTGCACTTGCCCTTGGCCTTCATGAGGATGGGAAGGTCGAGGAAATCTTTGCCGTCCCACGCGTCGAACGGTTCAAGAAGTTGCAAGCGGTCTGAGGTGGGCGACACCTTGACGACAACCTTCGAGGAATCGGCGGGGGGAGCAATGAAGGTGTTTTCGCCTGGGGTAAAGCCCTTTGGTGGAAGCTCGACACCGACGGGAACCGGAATGGTGACCTGTTCGCCGGCGGCGTTGGTAAGCGAGTCGGTTGTGGGGTCGAAGTCGACGCGTCCAGAAAGGGCCATAGCCACAACTGTTTCCGGTGACGTTACGAAGGCAAGCGTGGAAGCAAGACCGTCGTTGCGCTTCGGGAAGTTGCGGTTATAGGAGGTGATGATGACGTTTTCGGTTCCTTCTTCAACATCGCTCCGCGACCACTGACCGATGCATGGACCACATGCATTAGCGAGAACGGTGGCACCAATCTGTTCAAGGTCGGCAAGAAGGCCGTCGCGTTCGATGGTGGCGCGCACTTGTTCCGAACCGGGGGTAACGAGGAGTGGAGTCTTGGTGCTGAGTCCGTTCTGGTGCGCGAATCGAGCAATGGCAGCAGCGCGACTGATGTCTTCGTAGGAAGAGTTCGTGCACGAACCAATGAGTGCCGAAGAAATCTCCATTGGCCAACCTTCGGCCTTCGCTTCAGCACCAAGCTCGCTGACCTTGCGTGCACGGTCAGGTGTGTGCGGGCCGTTGATGAGGGGTTTGAGGGAGGAAAGGTCGATTTCGATGACCTGGTCGAAGTACGAGGAGGGATCGGCAAGTACTTCATCGTCGGCACGAAGATCGCTAGCAACCGCGTCGGCGGCAGCGGCAACATCGGCTCGGCCAGTTGAGTTGAGGTAACGCGACATCGCCGGGTCGTAGGCGAACAGCGACGTAGTCGCGCCAATTTCTGCACCCATGTTGCAGATGGTCGCCTTGCCAGTACACGAGATGGATTCGGCACCAGGACCGAAGTATTCGACGATGGCGCCAGTTCCGCCCTTCACAGTGAGGATGCGGGCAACCTCGAGGATGATGTCCTTCGGGGCAGACCAACCGGCAAGGGTGCCAGTGAGTTTCACGCCGATGAGCTTTGGCCAACGAACGTTGAAGGGGTAACCGGTCATGACGTCGACGGCATCGGCGCCACCGACACCAATTGCGACCAGACCGAGCCCACCAGCGTTGGGGGTGTGGCTATCAGTGCCGATCATCATTCCGCCCGGGAATGCGTACTGTTCGAGCACGACCTGATGAATGATGCCTGATCCTGGCTTCCAGAAACCGATGCCGTACTTCGCCGATACCGACTCGAGGAAGTCATACACCTCGGCGTTGACATCATTGGCTGTTGCAAGGTCGATGCGAGCGTTGCTCTTGGCCTGAATGAGATGGTCGCAGTGAACGGTTGACGGCACTGCTGCTTCAGGCAGACCTGCGGTCATGAACTGAAGCAACGCCATCTGCGCGGTGGCGTCCTGCATGGCGACGCGATCGGGATTGAGATCGGCATAGCTGCGGCCGCGCTCAAGTTCCTGGTTGCGCGGGTCGCGCAAGTGGTTGATGAGCACCTTCTCGGCAAACGTGAGTGGGCGCCCAAGGCGCTCGCGACCGATGGCAACGTTCTCGGCAAGGCGGCCATAGACGCCGTTGATGAGTTCGATAGGGGTATTGGCAGCAACAGCCATGAGGGGGAGCCTTTCCGATGCTCAGCGAAACACGCCGAGTCTACGGGTCACGCGCCCTGAAGTTTTTCGCCGGTCGTAGTCGTGGTGGTGAGGTTGTCCACGAAGTCGGTGATGAAGTTGGGGTTCCTAATCAAGAAGATCAGGTACACGATGGACAAAATGATGCCGATAACACCGGTGACGATGCCGGCGATGGCCATACCGTCACCTTTCTTCCAGCCATTCGATCCCGCAATGGCCTTCCGGCCAGTGAGGCCGAGGCCAAGTGCGATCGGTCCAAGAACGATGCCGAGAAAGCCCGTGCAGGTAATCGAAAGGATGCCGCACACCATTGAGGCAATCGCCATGCCCGAGAACTTCGGCCCTTGCCAGGCCGGTTGCGGGGGAGGGGGCGTGCCCGGCCACGCGGGTGGCGATGCGGGGCTTCCGTCTGGAGCGGGCATCGGCGGAGGAGGAGGGGGAGCGGCGGCAGATGCCGCAGTCTCGGGGGTCTGGGCGCCTGGCCATGCAGGATTCGGAGCGAAGTCCGGCGGGTAATCCTCGGGCTGGGGGTTGACCGGTCGCTGGTCATCAGGAGAAAGGGGGTTGCCCCACGGATCGGTCATCGTGATCGGACCCTACCGGCCAAATGCAGCGCGCCGCCGGCAACGGCAATGACTGCGAGAACGGCAAGGGCATCAAGTGGGGTGATCACTATGGGTCGATCGGTAGCAAGACTGACGATCGCAAGTGCCATGAGCAGCAGGTTGCGGATGACATCGCGAGCAGAAATGGGTTGGGCCCGGGAGGACCCAAAACACGCACAAGGCGCGCGTACGCCAGCGCGGAGACGTCCGATCAGGAATGTTGTGAAGAATGCGAGTGAGACGAGTGCGGCAATCGCCCCTGCCGGAGGGACGATGAGGAGTAACGCAACTATCGAAAGTTCGGCGAGCGGTACGAACCGAGCGAAGAACGATGCTCGGGGAATCCCGAGTCCCACAAAGTCACGTTCGGTCGCAGAGATGTCGCGAAGCTTCGCCACTGCGGCAATCGCAAAGATTGCGGCAAGTGCAACTGCTGCTGCGTACCCGAGACCCGAAACAGTCATTGACCCATTGTTGTCCGAACTTGGGTCCTAAAGTCAGCCCGTGCATCGCTTTCTCACTCTTTCCAAGCAGCCTGGGGCTGTTCTGGCCGTTTTCGCACTGGCACTCCTCTCTGTCACTGCGTGTTCACGTTCGTCATCGGACTCGAACAAGGCATCGGGCGACCGTCGTGTCGGAACCGTGTTCCCGGTGGGAATCTCATCGTTCACGTTTGTTGACGAGTCTCGTCCAACACCAGCGAACGCAACGCAACCCGGTTCTCCGACTCGAACGCTGTCGGTGCGAGTGTGGTACCCGGCTGTGGCCCCCAGTGCTGATGAAGCGCGCGACGACGATTTCTCATCGGTGCCTGATCCTTCACCATCGTTCGATGCACCCCCGGCGACTGGTGCGGGTCCATTTCCCCTCATCGTCTTTGGGCACGGGCTGGGAGGTGTTCCCGCCGTGTACGGAGATCTCCTCGAATCATGGGCTGCAGCGGGTTTCGTGGTGGCTGCTCCGGCATTTCCGCTGAGCAATGAGAACTCGCCGGGTGGGCCTGATGCCGGAGACGTGTCGAATCAGCCCGGAGACGTCTCTGCGGTGATCACCGAGGCGCTTGCGCTGTCATCTAGTGCCGAAGGTCGAGTGCTTGCGGGGATGATCGACGGCGAGCACATTGGCGTCGCCGGTCATTCCAACGGTGGAATCACGACAGCAGGATTGATTGGGCAGTCATGTTGTTTCGATGACCGAGTTGATGCTGCGATCATCATCGCTGGAACATCGCAACTCTTTCCGGGTGGAACATTTGACTGGTCTCGGACGCCGCCATTGCTCGTGATGCATGGCGAGGACGACACACTCATTCCGCTTGATGAAGGCAAACGTCTTTTCAACAATGCCCGCAGTCCGAAGGGTTTGTTCACACTTCTAGGAATTGATCACGGGTCGTTTCTTGTCCGTGATTCCAAAGCATTCCCCATCACCGTGAAGACTTCGCTTGATTTTTGGAACGGTTATCTGAAACTTGATGCCTCAGCGGTAGCTGCTCTTCCCAATGATCATGAGCCTGGAGTGGCGACGATGACATTCGTGAGCGAGGACAATGATGACGTCACCGTTGAATTGTCGGAATCGAAGATGCTGTCACGTTCAGCATCGGTGGAACCCTCGACAAATTTGCGAAATGGTCAGCTAGTCCGAGTGACGTGGTCGGGGTTCATCCCCGGTCGTGTTGTCAATGTGGTGCAGTGCTCCGATGGCGGTCAAGGAAGCTCAGCCTCATGCAACCTGGTGACGGGAAAAATCCTTCAGCCGAATCCGACTGGATCAGGATCGCTCGACCTTGAGATCGTGGTCGGACGGGTTGGAGATGGGCGATGTGACTCAACTGCAGCAGACTGCGTCATCGTGGTTAATGACGCATCGCTGCAAGACGAGGACGCCAATATTCGAATCCCGTTGACCTTTGCTCGTTAGTTTTGACGAGCGCTACACCTGAGGCCAACTGCGGCGGACACCTTTGGCCTTTGCACTTCGGGTCCACGAACGACGCCAAACTCCAGCGTCGGGACCATCAAGGGTTGGGGTCTTTTCCGACGCAGCGTTCTTGCGGGCCTGCCACCAATCAGTTGCAGATTCATCTCCGAGTGCCGCAACGGCTTCTTGGATGCGAACGGCGAATGATTTCGAATCCTCACCTTCGGCGGCCTGCATCGGTGATCCGAAAACGACGGTGGTGGGTGCTGGCCGTGGGATGTTCTTTCCCTTCGGAAGCACTTTGTTTGTTCCCTGTATGAAGACGGGAACGACAGGTGCACCGCTGTGTGACGAAAGAAATGCTGCGCCAGAGGTGAACGGACGGGCCCAACCATCGGGGGAGCGAGCGCCCTCGGGGAAGATGAGCATGCTCCAGTCGTCTCGCAATAACTCGAGTGACTGATCGATGGCTTTGCGCGACACCTTTGTGCGCTCCACTGGGATTGCGCCGATGACCAACGCCGAAAGCGGCGATGTCACGCGATTGGTGAACCAGTAGTCGGCAGCAGCGCCAATAAAGAGGCGATTGCGCCAGGGTTCGGGAATCACCGTCATCATCAACGGTGTGTCGGCGTGGCTGTGATGGTTGGCGGCGAAAATCACTGGACCATCAACATCGGCAAGGCGGTCGGTGCCCTGAATGGATGGTGTCGCGAGAAGATCAACGACCGGCTTCATGACGCCATTGAGAAGGAGTACGCGCACGGCGCGAGCTGGGTATGAGCGGGCCCAGTCGGTGTCGTAGTTCGCGCCGACGTTGTTCTCCTTTTTAAGGAGATCAACACCAGCAGGCACTGATGGTGATTTCAGTATGGCTTTGGCCATGCGAGTAACTCGGGTACTCGTTTGGGTCGCCGTGGACACCGAACGATTCACTGGCAGTCGTTTGATGAGGCGTGTTGCCTGTTTGCGAGTGATGGGCATCGGACGCATGACAGACCTCAGGAAACGTCGGCCATGAGGATGGGCGGATTGTGGAGATGTGTGATGGTCGGGTCGCGACCGACCACATCGCTCGCCATTTCGAGGGCGTCTTGCAGCGTCGATGCGGGCTTGAAGCCGAGTCGACGCACGGCACGCACATCGCCGCCAACAATGATGACCTGACCGACATGCTCAAGAGCATGCGCGCACCAGTACCACATGTAGAACGGGTGAACGCCGTGGTACGCGTAGCTCGTGCGATAAAGATGTCGATACCACTCGTCTTCAGCAAATGATTTTTCAAATTGTTCAGACATGACGACTGGATCATGCGTTTGCGTCAGCACCTGATCGAAGAAGTCAATGTAGGAGGGATGATGCACCGGGTGGAATTCCCATGGCGTCGGGTGACTCATGATGACAACGCCACCTTCACGCACTGGCGGACGCCCGCGATACAGATTGAAGAAGTAGCCGAGTCCGAGACATGCAACCAAAATCGGGTTGAGGATTGAGTTCACGTTGTAGGGGCTGATGTAGGGCAAACCCATCGTGAGAATGTCGGTCTGTCCTTCAACCGGAACGAGGTGCTGGGCGTAGACATTCTCAGTAGTGAGTTTGTGAACCGCTTCAACCTCGCCAGCCTGCACTGATGTCATCGCGTGCGGCGCTTGCCAAGAGTTGAAGATGGATCGACGCGTACGTTGCGGCATGCGGTCGAGCGCAGATTTCATTCCCGCCATCGTGATGCGGTCCTTGAGCGACCATTCCCATTCGCGCTTTTGCAGAACGCTCATCGGGCCTTCGGTGCCGAACACGTTGTTGTTCATCGTGGTTTCGATTTGGAAGACCTTCACCCCTGAATCACGCAGCACCTTGCCCATGCGCCAATTAGCGGAATGGAGTTCAGACTTGTGCTGATCCATGAACGACTTTGAATGACGCATCGTTTGCGGATTGTGGTGGTGGCGAAGTGAGCGATAGGAGGCGAGGCCGGTTGCGGTCGACTTCCAACCGCCGTCCATCGAGACGAGGTTGATATTGACGTAGATGATGAGATCGCTCTCAGCCGCGCGCTTGTTGATCTCGACTTCTTCGCCCTTCTCGGTCTCGCCGATGAAGAGGAGGTTGTCGGGATCTTCAGCGTCGTGATTGACGAGAAGGCCGTGCGGTGCGAAAGCGTCGTAGACACGGTCGCCAACGGCATGACGAAGTTCGTCTTCGGTCATACGGCGGTGCAACGCAAGGGCGGCGATGAGCATGACGTCGTCGACACCAGCGGCGGCAGCAAGCTCAAGAACTGCTTCGATGACTCGCTGACGAATGTCAGGACGTTTCATTGGGGGAAGCGGCAACGAAATGTCATCAAACGCGATAGTGAGCTTCATGCCCGGCTTGAGAAGCGCGCGCAACGGCTCGCTATCGCCGATCGGGTTGTCGAGCGCATCACGAATGGCGCCATCGGGGTTCTTCAGCGCCTCGATGGGCTCGGCCGGATAGATAACGCGGCTGCGCCCTGCGGGAAGCTTCTCGAGCCGGAAACCCTCTCCATGGTGAAAGAGGATTGGTGGCGTCGATCGATCGACATCGAGGACGAATCCTGGTCTAGGCACGATTTCGTTCCTTTTCATTGCGAAGGTCAAAGGCGATACGAACTGCCCCGCGCCCGCCAGCGTTTGCGGCGTGCGTGATGGCATCTTCAAAGCGATCAAGGGGATAGGTGGCGCTCACCAGTCGACCGAGGTCGGCGGCAGCCACGAGTTCAAAGGCAAGATCGAAGGTACGGCGGCGCTCGCCGTTGGGAAGCGTTTCGGTTCCGTAGGCATAAGCACCGCTCATGGTGATCTCGCGTTGCCATAAGCCGGTGAGATCGAGATGTACATGGCCGGGCATGCCAACCATTGTGATGCGACCCTTCGGGCGAACAACGGTGAGTGCTTCAGCGATACTGCTTTCGCTGCCGACACAATCAATGACCTGATCGGCGCCACCGGTGAGACGAACGATGTCACCGTCACCGATTGCGAGTGAGCCAGTGATACGTCGGATTGGTCGGGAGATGTGATCGGAAGCGATGACGTGATCGGCACCGAACTCACGAGCGAGTTCCTGCTGATGCGGATGTTTCGCTACCGCAATGATCGTGCACTTGCGACCGAATCGGCGAAGTGCGGCGATGGTCAGCAGCCCAAGGGCGCCAGAGCCAAGAACTACGACGGTGTCGCCCTCGGAAACATTGGCAGCGAGAGCGCCGTGTACTGCGCATGCGGTGGGTTCGATCATGACCGCCGCCTCGTCTGACCAATCCGCGGGCACTGCATGCAATTGGCTGACGTGAGCGATCATGCTTGTGGACCAGCCGCCGCCGGTATCGCAGCAGAAACCGCTTTGAAGGCCAGGGCTGATGTTTCCAAATGTGATGCGTTCACAGTTACCGAGATCGCCGCGCGCACACGCTGCACACACTGGGTCGATGCCGCGGGTGACACAACCAAGTACCGGCTCAACAACAACGCGACCGGCCGGCATACCTTCAAACTCGTGAGTGAGATCGGCGACAATCTCATGACCGGGAATGAAAGGAAAAGAAACGATTGGTTCGAAATAGCGCGAACTGTTTCCGTCGATAGTTGCAAGGTCGGAACCACAGATACCAGTAAGGCGCGGAAGGATTTCGACCCAACCGGGACCTGGCAGCGCCGGTGTGTCGACGTTGCGCAAACGAAGTGGACCGACTTTTGCTCCGCCGCCAGAACTCAGGCGACCAGCAATGTTGGCGGCAGCAAAGCGCGCAATGTTGCGCTCGAAGCGGAGGGCTCTCATGCCGTGCCTCCTGGGACAAGCGGATTGGCGAGGCCACCGAGTGCGGTGCGACGCGGGCCGATTGGAACAAGCCGACGCGGCGAACCAGGAGCCTTCGAGAAGTTCTCGACCAACCATCCGCGCTTGCGGGCAAGGGTCGCGAGGCGAGTCTCTGGATTAACGGCGACAGGAAAGCCAACTGCCTCGAGCATCGGAAGGTCAGAACTTGAATCGGCGTAGGCGACAGTTTCGCTCAGGCTGAGTCCGTGAGACTCGGCGTAGTCGCGCAAGACCTGTGCGCGAGTTTCGCCAGTGGGCGGAACATTGCGGAGTTCGCCGTCATACCGGCCATTGGTGACGCTCATCTCGGCGGCGATGATGTCGTCGAAGAGGGGCGTCAGTGGCTTTACGACGAAGTCGAGTGCACCAGTAATAAGCACGGTGCGATGGCCGGCTGCTTTGTGTTCGCGGACTCGACGGATTGCTTCGGGGAATGACTTCGACAAAATGAGTCGACTGAACATTTCGGCTGAGTCTTCGTCGATCTGTTGCAACGGCGCTCCGTCATAACGCCGATAGAAGAAACGCAGAAAGTCGGTGCGATCTTTGCGGTCAAGGGAAAGGAGCGTTGGGCCCTCGGCAATCATCTTGCCGATAAAGCGAAGGCGCTGATCGGCGGGCATGCGTCGCGTTGCAAGATACGCGTAACTGGCGACAACGTTCGAAGCGATGAGCGTGTTCTCAAGATCGAATGCGGCGAGTTGCCGTTCGGGGGCGAGGATCTGACCGCGAAGTCGGTCGGTGCGTGTTGGGCCAATCTTCCCGCCAGGAGTGGTGCGAACTCGTGCGGCCTTAACAACTGATGGCAAATGGATCTCGTTGACGAACGAATCCCACTCGATGACTCGGGGATCGAAGCAAAAGTCGCGCTGGTCATCAGCGGTTTGGTTCTCCCACAGGGCAAGGAGTCGATCGAGTCCGTAAATGGCTTCGCATTCGGCGTATGCGCCGTAGATCTCGACGTACCCAAGTGCTCGCTCGGCTTCTTCACGCTTTTCTTCAACAGAAGCGCTCCACTCGGCCTGTTTGCCGCGCAGCGGAAGAGCGTTTAAGACGCTTTCGGCGCGCCCAAGTGTCTTGGTTGCTCGTTCGAGTTGGCCTTTGACGCGACCGCGACCGGGGAACGACCAAGTGGGAACAATGATCGGCTGACCTTTGGTGTCATAAAGCGGACGCTGTTCAAACCACGCGCTGACAAGGTTGACTAAGCGGCGGTAGTGCAAAGGGTTCTGCGAACCAGAGGCAACCTGCACAACTTCGGGTTCGGGTTCGGGGCCCTTTGCGGCGACCGCGATGATCGCGGCGGATACAAGATCGACAGGAATGACGTCGACAACACCTTCGGGAACGCCAGGGAATTCCTTGAGAAGACCGCGCGCATAACTAATGATGATTGGCTCGGCCATGCGGAAGCCGCGGATCCAACCGGGAACTGGTTCGGCAAGAGCCGATTCGATGATCGAAGGACGCACGATGCTGACGGGAACGTTTCCACGAGTTTCAACAAGCGCTCGTTCGCCGAGGGCCTTCGTGTAGGCGTACGCGTCGGGCCAGCCCAATGATGCGGCCCGAGCACGACCGGCTTCGACCATGCGGTCTGCGACCCAACGGTCGCGCAGTTGCTCAGTCTTTTCAGCGAGAAGCGGAGTGCCGGCAGCGCCAAGTTCACGGCGTGCTTGTTTGCGGAATTCAACGAGTTTCTCAGGGGTACGGCTGATCGCTTCAGCATCGCGACGTGCGCGACGTGCGCCTTCTACTTCCGCGCGCCAATCGACATCGATAAAGAAATGGCTTTGGTCGACGAGCTGTTCGGGTGCCGCACCTCGATGGTTGCCAGCCACATAACAGGTGGACACGGCAACCAGATGGGGCGTAATCCCAAGTTCGTTGCAAACGGCCGCAATGCGAGTGGGGCCAAGAAGGTTCACTTCAACCGCCGAATCAAGTGGGGAGTCGAAACTCACCGATGCGGCGGAATGAATAATGGTGTCGCAACTGGCGAACGTTGCACGACCGGCATCGTCGAGACCGAGGCCATCGCGGCTCACGTCGCCAGCTACGGAAGTGATGCGACGAGCGGTCATCTCGGCGAACCCGTCTTTGCCGAGTTCGTTGCGCAGTCGGTCGAATGCGTCGTTCTTCAGAATTTCGCGAGCCACTCGCTGTTCGACGGTGGAGCGCCGGCCGGGACGAACCAGCAGCACGATCTCGCAATCGGGCACTGAGCGCAGAAGTCGCTCAAGAAGATTGGTACCCAGGAAACCAGTGGTCCCGGTGATGAACAGCCGTTTGCCGGCAAGTGCGTCACGAATCACGAGCAAATGTTTACCACTTGGTAAGTGAAACGTCTACACTTCTGGCATGGCCCTCGCCGTAACCAGTCCCCCCAAGGGATCCCGAGCCGCCCGCACTCGGGCTACCGAGGACCGCATCCTCGCGGTAGCCCTCGAATCATTTGGGACGAAGGGCTTTGATTCGGTCTCGCTCGATGACCTAGCGGCTGATCTCGGCATCACCAAGCAAGCGATCCTCTATCACTGGTCATCGAAACGAGCCCTGCTCGACGCTGTGATCGACAGAGCAGCGCTTGAGCTCATTATCGAGTTCGACGGCGCGCTCTCAGAGGATGGCTCGGGATGGAGTCGTGTCGAGTCAGTGGTGCGTCGTATTTTCCGCGTCGCCATGCGTCGACCCGAATTGCTGGGGTTCATTCGCGAAATCAGCCGAATCGGGGGCGATGCGTCACTGCGAGTCACCGCAGACCTCGATCCATTCGTTTCACGTGCCACTGCGTATTTCGAGCGCGAAATGGACGAAGGTCGCATTCGTCGATGCGATCCAGGTTTGTTGTTGGTGTCGGCCTACTCAACTGTGCTTGGTGCCGCAACAGAAGTTGAAGTGTTGCGCGCTGTCGGCATCGAACCCACGTTGCGAAGCACAGTCGTGCGTCGTCGGGAACTGCTGTCGTTTTTATATGCGGCGATGGTTGCGCCGGAGTACGCGAGAACTCAGGCGTCGCGGTAGCGGACCACCGTGGCTCGGCGTTCAATTGCCAGGCCTACGAGTTCATCAATGAGCGCTCGGTAGGGAAGGCCACTGGCCTGCCACATTTGTGGGTACATCGAAATCGGCGTGAAGCCAGGAATCGTGTTGATCTCATTGAGTAACCAGCCACGGCCAGGGCTCTCAAAGAAAAAGTCGACTCGTGCAAGCCCCTCGGCCCGATACGCGCGAAATACTCGGCATGCCAGTTCACGAACCTGTTCAGTTTCTGCTTCGGAAAGCGGCGCAGGAATATGAAGTTGAGCAAGGCCAGCGACGTACTTGTCTTCGTAGTCGTAGAAGTCAGCGCCGGGAACGATTTCACCGGGAACCGATGCCCTCGGTGTCAGTGTGTGGCCGAGCACCGCCACTTCGATTTCGCGGGCAACAACGCCTTCTTCAAACACGATCCATTCGTCGAAGCGAAGCGCGTTGTCAACCGCAGCTCGAAGCTCAGCGCGTGTCGTCACCTTCGACACACCGATCGACGAACCCATATTGGCGGGCTTCACGAAAATCGGATACTTAAGCGAGTCGCCAAGTTCATCAAGCGCGACTTCGCTTCGAGGACCAGTGAGTTCGTTCGCGTGCAGACCGCGCCAATTGGTCTGAGCGAATCCTTCAGCCTCGGCCACCTGCTTGGCGATGATCTTGTCCATTGACATCGATGACCCGAGAACGGCCGAGCCGATAAAAGGGACACCGGCAATTTCGAGCAGGCCCTGAAGGGTGCCGTCCTCGCCCATTGGTCCGTGCAGAAGGGGAAAGACCACAGAATCGGGGGTCAGGACTGAGAAGGGATCGACCGTCTCGCCAGAAATCTCTACCGCATCGCCAAAGGTTGAGACGTCAATCGAACACTTCACCCAGGCACCGTCGCGGGTGATGCCAATGGCAACGAGGTCGTAGCGATCGGGATCGGCGGCGGTAAGGACGTGGCGAGCGGTCACACGAGAGATGTCGTGCTCAGCAGATTGGCCGCCAAACAAGACGACAAGACGGGTGCGTTCCGGGCCATGCATGGGAGGAACCGTAGTTCGGCGACCGTCGACCCGATTGACGTCCCGTAGGGTGGCACCGTGGAATTTCGGGCCGTAGACATCGCCGCCGCCGTGGGCGGAACTCTTTCCGGGCCCGATGTCATCGTCGATGGCGCCAACTTCGACTCTCGCCTGATTCGACCCGGTCAACTTTTCATTCCCGTTCGTGGTGAGCGTGACGGCCACGACTTCATTGACGCAGCCCGACAGGGAGGAGCGACGGCGACGTTCAGTTCCCGGGGAGCCATCGACGGGCTGACCACGATCAAAGTCGCCGACGTCGAGGCGGCCTTTGGCGAGTTGGGGGCTGCTGCGCGGAGTCGTCTGCCGGATCGTGTCGCTGGTATCACCGGATCGGTCGGCAAGACCTCAAGTAAGGATCTTGCTGCGGCAATTCTGGCTCGTCGGTATGTCGCAACTGCTAACGAGAAAAGTTTCAATAACGAACTTGGTGTGCCACTCACGTTGGTGAACGCGTCGTCTGACACTGAAGTGACGGTTGTGGAAATGGGCGCACGCGGCGATGGTCATATTGCTGACCTGTGCGCGATCGCTCAGCCAACCGTTGCAATTGTGACGTCGATCGAATTGGCCCATTCGGAATTCATGGGTGGGCTTGATGACATCGCTCGAGCGAAGGGAGAACTTGTTGAAGCACTTCCTGCCCATGGTGTTGCACTGCTGAATGCCGACAATGCACGCGTTGTCGCGATGGCGCACCGCACCGCAGCGCGCACAATCACTTTTGGACTCTCGGGTGGCGACGTGCACGCCACTAACATCGTCATTGACGACGATCTTCTCGTGCGTTTTGATCTGCACTCCGAATGGGGAACCGCTCCGATCCGATTGGGCGTTCGTGGCGTTCATCACGTGGGTAACGCTCTCGCTGCAGCCGCACTTTCGTTGTTGTGGGATGTCTCCATGGCTGAAGTTGTGGACGGCCTTGAACAGGCTGTGCTTTCGCCCTGGCGCATGGAACTACATGTGTCGCATTCCGGTGCCCGTGTGTTGAACGATGCCTACAACGCCGGACCAGCTTCGATGGAAGCGGCGCTTCGTGCGGTGGCTACATTGCCGACAACTCGCCATCACGCAGTGCTGGGACCAATGGCGGAACTCGGAGACGAGAGCGCAGCGGCGCACAAGCATGTTGCGGCAGTGGCCTCTGAACTTGGTATTCGATTGATTGCGTTCGGTACTGATGACTACGGAAGCTCAGTTGCGCAAACAGTGATCACCATCGATGACGCGATCGCCGCACTCGGCGATCTGGGTGCACAGGATTCGGTTTTGGTAAAGGGCAGTCGTATCGCCGGGCTTGAACGCCTCGCCGCAGCGTTACTGACCGACTGAACAGTCACCGACGAAGAGTTTTTCGTAACGGCGTTCGTTCTTCCGGGGGACGAAGGTCGGCGAACCACGCGAGGAACAATGCGAACGCAGCACCGAAGTAGACGACGGTGTCTACGCTTGAGTAGCTCACGAGCCAGCCGGCGAGAAGTCCCGCGACCGGAACTGTTCCGCCAAAACACATCATCCACACCGCGCTCACTCGACCGCGGATTGAGTGGTCGAGTCGCGACTGGAAAATCGTCGAGAGCGATGTGACAACAACAAAATAAAAGAAGCCGAGCACAAAGCCGATGGGGAAGGCAGGTACTGGGCCCCTGATCGTGATGTAGGCGGCGAGCGAAACGCCGAAGAGTACAAATGAGACTCGAAGCACGCTTTCGATTTTGTAGCCAGCAAGAACGGTTCCTACCGACAGTGCCCCAATCACCGCACCGAGTCCGAAGGTGGCGTAGAGCAGGCCATACAGGGTCGATTTCGTTGAAACGCTCCACTCGACCGATGCAATTGCCGGGTAGAGGACGACAAACGGCATACAAATCATTGAGAACATGAAGACCGTGAGGACCGCGCGGAAGACCACGGGGTCTTGGCGCACATAACGGAAGCCGCCTACTAATCGGTCGAGTTTGCTTTCGCCGACTGTGCGCTCGAAGGTCGGGACCTTCACGTAGGTGATGCCGATCATGATGATCACGTAGGTCGCCGCATTGAAGACGAACACCCACGATGCGCCGATCCATACGTAGAGGACTGCGCCAATCGCAGGGCCTACGACGCGGGAGACATTCATACTCACGGAGTTCAGTGAAATTGCGCCCGTGAGATGCTCGCGTGGAACGAGTGAAGGTGTAACGGCAAGAAACACCGGGCCTTGCAGTGCAGCGCCAGTTCCAACTGCGAAGACCGCGAAGAGAAGCGCAACCTCGGAGAAGTCGGTGGTGCGCACGATCCATGCAATCGCGAGCGAACCGATCATTTGTTCAAGTGAGAGCCAGAAGATCAACTTCTTGCGGTTGAACATGTCGGCGATGATGCCGCCGAAGGTTGCAAAGAGGAGTTGGGGTACCAGGTTGCAGAAACCGACAAGGCTGACCAGCCATGCGCTTTTCGTAACGGTGTAGACGAACGCCGCAAGAATGACGTTCTGCATCCAGGTTCCGATGGTGGAACCCAGGCTGCTGAGCCACATCGTGCGGAAGTCGCGGTTCCGGAGGACAGCTCGAACGGCGCTGATCTCTTGGGTATCGAGGGCTCGGTCGCCATCAACGAGAACCTCCTCGGCTTCGCCGCGGAATTCCTCCTCAGATGTGAACTCGTGCTCCCTAGTCATTTGGAACGAACTTACGGCGAGGGAGGGGGGATTTACGAAACGATAAAGGAGAAAGGCTTGGATTCAGCGCTGTTGCACGGTGGCGGTCGCAGTCGCCCGTACAAGTTTGTCGTCCGGCGCACCTGGCAGGGCACGAGCGAAGAGATGCGGCACCCGTTTGGAAAGAGAGACCGTGACTGAACCGTCGTAGTTGATTGTGACATCGGGTCCTGACGAGAGGTTGTCGAGGATGCCTTTGGTGGCCAGAGCGTCGACTGCGACGAGCCAAACTCGTGACGGGTCAAGTTCGAAGCCCCGTCCCGATCGAAGAGCGGCCTCATCGAGCCCTGCGGTCGCAGCGTCATTCGCGGCGTCAGTTGCAGCAGCCAAGAGATCTTGTTGCCCAGCGCGAACGGCGGTGAGGTCAACGGTGATCGCCGCCAGCACAAACATAATGAGCACTGCGGCGGGCATGAGCATAAGCACAGTTCCGTTTTCACCCCGTAACCGGGGGTGAGAAAGATTCAGCATTTGGCGTCTCCTGGTATCCCGCTTCGAAACGGATCAATGACTTCACTTGCCGATGCGACTGCAGCGAATCCTTGACCGAAGCCCCCGATGATAGGAACTCGAAGTGCGTGGACTGGGTGGCGAACAGTGACCTTGACTCGGTTGCATCGCGACCAACCATGTTCGCCGACGTAGGAAATGGAAATCGAGGTAGCGCCTGCGCTCCGGCCATGACCAGAGATGGCTTGTTGTGCGGCTGACTCCGCACGGATTAGCGCTGTCTCTTCATTCGGAGCTTCGACGAATGTACGGACGGCTTCACGTGCGGCGCTTGTTGTTGACAGTTTGGCGTCAACAACACCCCATGCGTTAGCGATGACGAGCATGGCGATGACGAAAGTGAGAATTCCGAATGGAATGACCTCAATGCCACCGACCTGTCCTTGGTCGCCCCGAAGACAACGGTGCCTCATTGCATTTGCTCCACTCGAACTCGGACTGTTCGTTCAATTCTTGGGGCACCATTCCCTCTCAAGCTGTCCCAGAGAAAGCTGGGGGGACGGGCTCGAACCGTTACTGCAACGGTGTCCCATGTCGTCGTGGACCAGTCGAGCTCGATCCGACTTCCGAATGAACCAAGTTGAGAGCGAATAGTTGATTCGGCGCGGGATCGAGCTTCTTCGGGGATTGGCGATTCATCATGAGGTGTTCTGGCTCCCGCAACGAGTCGAGCTCCTTCGTAGACGGCACTCGTTGTTGCTGATCGCGCGTACAGCGCAATCAGCGTCTGTGTTGCGAAAAGTAAGAGGGAGAGGAATACGAGGAGTCCAGCAATGGTGGAAACAAGACCAGCCCCAGTTTCGGGGCCGGTCTTGTCTGAGCGGCGCGCTCGAATCTGGCTCACTCGGAACCGATCTGCATGATCTTTTCGTTTGTCGTTGCCTCAGTTGCCTTCCACATTTGTTGGAAGCCGATCCACATCGCTGCACCCAAAAAAGCCATGATCAGCACCGCTATCGCAGCAGAAATCACACCTTCACCGCGATCACCCTTCAATCGGCGACGCTTTGGTGAGGGAGCGGTGGAGCCGTTAGCGACGGATTCTTTGTGGATGTCTTGTTGCATTACTGCTCCTTGTTTGATGGTTGGGGATCCGAATGAGGAGTTGTGGCAATCGATCACGTGGTGGTGAAAAGGCGGAGTGCTTCTGTGAAAGGGACGGCGAGAAAAAGGAGACCAGGCACCAACGTCGCGACCGTGACGGGTATCCACACCTGCTGACTGCGCTTTTCGATGATTTCGACAAGGTCGCGATGGACCTCGGAACGAACCGCGCGAGCTTCTTGGGTAATCAGGTGTCCGAGGTCGCCAGCATCGCGATTCAACGCGAGGACACCAACGAGCCTTCCGACTGCGGGCACATCGGCGGTGGCGGCCCATTCTCGAAGAGCGGTGTTGTCATCGATTCCGTGTTGAATGCGAGTGAGCACTCGCTGGAGATCCTGTGCGACTGTTCCGGTTGAGCGCCTGGAAACACGCTGAAGGGCGGCGCCCAGCGAGTAACCCGCCGAGAGCATCATCCCGAGTTGTTCGCTGACAATCGGGAGTTCGAGGACAAGCGAGCGCTTCCAATCGTTTGAACGTCGTGAGAGTTGAGATTCAACAATCAGAAAGGCAAGAGTCGGCGCTCCTACGACAAGGAGAAGGAAGAAAGCAGTAGGAGGTGTGGTCGCAACAGCGACGAGGACCGCAGTGCAGAGTGCAGCAGTTGCCCAGCCGAGTTGCCGAAGGCGAAAAGCAGTGGAATCGAACGAACTATGAATCCGCTCAAGGCGGGCACCGAGTTCTTCGTTGACCCCGAAAATTTTTGCAACAGCGGCTCCGGCATCTCTGGCAAGTGGACCGAGAATCCGGAGGATTGCGTTGCCTTCGTCGGGTTCGGTGCGACGTGAGAGACCAAAGAGATAGGGGCGCACTCGTTCGATGAGTGGACGTCGTCGGAACCATCGCAACTGACCCAGAAGCAGCGTGAGGCCGAGCCAGGCGAACAGCAGTGCAAGAGCGATTGGCTGTTTCATCATGCGAACACCCGATTTTCTGTTGGCAGGCGCAACATCCGACCGGCCCAGCGCCAGCAAACGGCCATGATGACAAGAGCGCTAAACACTGCGAGTTGTCCGAGAGGTGTGGTGTATGCGCTCCGCCCGTTCCCGACTGCGACTCCGGCGGCGGCCATGCCGAGCGGAACGAGCAGCACGAAGCGCCGAGCGAAGCGAACGCCGGATTGACGGGCTCGAACGTCTTTGCGGTAGGCGACATCGTCACGGCGATCTTGTGCGAGATCTGCAAGTCGGCGATCGATCCCGGTTCCGCCGAGTTCATGCGCGATGAGTAACGTTTCACAGGTTGCGTCGCAGGTGGAGTCGGCGAGTTGATCGCGCAGCACACGAAGCGTCTTTTCAAAGTCGGTGGTGAGCATCCATTCGCGTTGCGCTGCGCTGAATGCTGGTCGCATGATCTCGGGACCAGCTTCGCCAACTTCGAAAAGTGCCTGCGGAAGCGAACGGCCGACTGAAGAGGTGAGGAGTCGAAGTTCTTCGATCATTCGCGGCCATGCGTCTTGCGCGATTGCGAGCCGATTTCGGCGACGCTGCCGATACGCCGCAAGTGGGAACGATGCTCCAAAGATTCCCGCGGTGATTGCGGGAAGGGGTGAGCCAAAGAGCGCAAGAGCGAGCAGGGCCCCGAGGAGGAACATCGAACTGATTGCAATCATGAACTCGCCTGGGCCAACAGATCCGAGACCGGCTTGGGTCATCCAGTCGGCGCTCGAGCGTCGGTTTCGCTTCGGCTCCGAACTTTTGGGGGCGGGGCCGACACCGGACCAACCGAGAACGCGGGCGGTGTAGAGGAGATGGACGCCATAGCCAGTTATTGACGCAAGGAGAAGCGCCGTCATCGGAGAACCGATCCAAGATCGCTTCCCGATGCTGCGAATGTGTTCGAAAGACGCTGCGGGAGCAGACCTGTCCAGATCAGCGGTTCGGAGGGTGACTGACGGGCGTAGAGATCGGTGACGGTGAATGCTCCGCTTGATCCGTCAACTAGTTGGTCCTCGACGGCGATGATTTCGCTTACCTGCGGGCCGTTCGGAGTTCGTTGACTAAACACCACGAGGTCAATCGCATCGGCGACAAGAGTTGTAAGCGCTCCGTGAGGGAGTGATCCTGCATCGGAAAGTTCGGCGAGAAACCTCAATCGCGAGAGCGCACCTCGAGCGTTTGCTGAGTGAATCGTCGTGTAGCCCTTGATGCCCGATGACAGCGTGAGGAGGAGTGGAAGTGCTTCTCTGTCGCGGACCTCTCCAACGACAGCGACATCAGGAGCCATGCGCAGAAACCCGGCCACGAGGCGGCGGAGATCGACAGCGGGTCGATCGGTGCGCGCGGCGCGCGTTTGCATACTCGCCACATTTGGGAGTGGCGCATCGACCTCGAAGACTTCCTCGGCGATGACAACACGTTTGGAAGGGTCAAGTTCGCCCAAACAGCACGATAAGAGGGTGGTCTTTCCGGATCCGGGTGCGCCGGCAAAGAGTGCTGTTGTGCCGCATCGAATCGCCGCAGCAAGGAAAGCCGCAGCGTTGTTGCTAAGGGTGTCGGTGGTGACGAGTTGATCGAGTCGCGTGAATGGCACGCCAGTGAAACGACGGATGTTGACCATGAGGTGGCCACCACGAGCAAGGTCGCCGTGGACGATGTGGAGTCGTGAGCCATCGTCAAGCTGAGCGTCTTGCAGACCCTCGGTGGCATCGAGTTTGCGATGGCTTGTCGAAGAGTCATCGAGGAGTTTGGTGAGCGTTCGGATGACATGTTCGTCGTCATGGAAGGTTTCATGGTGGTACCCGCTTGATCCACGATGACGCTTTACGAAGATTTCGGTGGGAGCGTTGATTTCGACCTCCCAGACGTCAGCGTCGTTGAGGAGATCAGTAAGCGGGCCGTAGAGGACAAGGTTTCGCCATGCGCGCGCGGCGAGGGTTTCCGGATTGGTGATCACAAGCGATCTGCGGCCGCGGAGAACATCGTCGTCCCAGCGCCGCAACTCATCGTCGATGAGGGCGCGTAACTGTTCGTGTCCGCCAGGATTCGAGAGATCGATGGCAGATTCCTTGGCGCGAGCTTGTACCGCTGTCTCGATATCGAGAAGTGGGGTGGTTCTCATGCAGTCCTCCCAAGGTGGCCCGGAATGATGGCAATAGGCGCGGTTTGAAATGACGGTCGCGGGTCGCGTGGTTCGATCTGCTGGAGGCGATCGGAGACTGCGGCAGTGATGGAGCCGAATGCTGATCGTGGGGGTGCAGTTCCGTCGTGAAGGAATGGTTCGAGATCGCGACGTAGCGGAACCATCACCGGTATCGGCAGCGAGTGTGATGGAACGGTCTCATCGAAGAGACGCAGAATCGTTCGTGAGAGTTCAGATCGGTGTCGAGTGGAACGCGGTGCTCCGAGAATGACCAGAAGAATTCGATCGGTCTCGACGCCAAGTTCTGCGAGTTCGCGCAGGGCATGAAGCGCTCGATTCAATCCGGTGATTCCGGCTCGAGCGGTGAGAACAACAAGGTCGGCATTTTTTGCCAGTTCTCGAGCCAGCAAATTGCGATCTTCGATGTCGATCGACCCGGTTGCGGATTCGCCTTCAAAGTCGGCATCGGAGTCGGCGACGACAAGGTCGAACGAGCGATGGATCGATGCCAATGCAGCCAGGGTCGTGCGGCGGCGGAGGGTGGACCAATCGCGATGTCGACGTAGTCCGGGGAGGACGTCATATCCGTGTCGAGGGCTAGACCAAAAGAAGCTTCGGACCTCGTCACTAGTTGGATTCGCAGTGCGATGGAGATCAACAAGTTCTTGGAGCCCGGGAACGACATCGCCGAGATCATGGAGAAGGGCTTGGTCTGCGTTGAGGCTCGCATCGATGAGGCCAACTCGAGTTGGGGTCGACTCGTGGCGTCTCGAGGGTTGCGCAGCGAGGTGTGATGCGATCGCCATAGCGGTGGTGGATGTTCCTGATCCGCCTGGACCGAGAACTGCGATGAGGCGCCCGGTTGGCGACGAGTCAACGGAGGTTTCAAGCGGGCGTACCCGTGATCGGTGATCAACCCCAATCGCGTGATCACGAAGGGCAGCGAGAAGGTGGTGCGGTGTGACCGGTTGGCTCAAGGTGTCGGCGGCACCGAGCGCCAGCCAATCTCGTCGAGGGGTGGAGTCGGTGATGACGATCGGAACGCATCCCGCATCTCGGGCAGTTTCGATGACGTCGCGGTCGACTCCGGTGCAGTCCTCTCCAAGCAGAACGGCGGAGAATCGACGATCAGAGTGAAGGCGCGAACGAACCTCATCGATGGAGACACATCGAATAAATTCAATAGGGAGCATTGATGAATTCGCCCAACGTCCGATGTCGGTCAACCAAGTTGTGCGTGGGCGGGCCACGCCTAAGACGACAAAGTGTTCGTCGCGCATCATCGACCTGCTGTTACGCGAGCGAGGGGGCCTGTTACCGCTGACCGGGTGCCAACGGTCTCGCCGGCAAGGGTGGACCTCACCACGGTGATTGACGCAACCTGCGCGGCATGAACCGCGTCGAGCAACTGGTCAGCAGATGTGAGGGCGAGAGTGACGATGAGCTTTCCGGAGGATCCGAGGCTGCCTGATTTCGCGTCGGTTACGCGAATGACGTTTGCGTCTCGAGCGAGAACGGTGGTGGTCGCGTCGCTGCCGGAACCGTACGTAGCCAAGACGTCAACTCGTTCGCCTGGTCGGAGGTCGCCGTTAAGGGCTCTATCGCGGTCGACTGGAAAGGAAAACTGACGTGTGGGTTCTGTTGGTCCTTCGGTGAGGACTGCACTGCGTTGAACGAGCTCTCCCTCTCCGATTGGAGCGAGGGCCACAGCACCGGCGAGCGCGTCGACCGAGAGAAACGAGCGGAGTAATTCAGCTGTGCGCGCATCGACAGATGTAGTCGCAAGCGTTGAACTATCGAGTCGTTCTCCGGCAGCAAGCGCTCGGCGGGATATGACGACTGATTGCTGTGGGGGGCTACCTGCTCCGGAGACGGCGAGGAATGCGGCAAGGGCGGCAGTGCTTACAAGGAGACCCCCGACAATTGTCCGACTATTTGGTTTCCGCGGGACTCGAATGTTCAATCGACGAAGCGTTGCGTGAGGAGTTTCTGACTGAACTTCAGGGGATGTTGTGTGGGAACGACGCATCTCGTTTGCTCTCCGGTCGTGTTACTTGTGGTGGGGGCCGCACGGTACGGAGAACGAGGTTGGGTGGGAAGAGGTCACTTGGCCCATTTCTTCAATCGGACTATTCGCGTACCTTCACGAGCCTGATGAGTGAAACGATCGACTGGATGAGCACCGCCGATGCAGCGGACTATCTCGGGGTGCAGCCGCGTACCCTCTACCGATTCATCGATGAGGGTCGCCTCCCGGCATACCGCTTTGGTCGCGTCATCCGTCTGAAGCGCGACGATGTCGATGTCTTTGTTCAGTCATGTCGAATTCCACCAGGAACGCTGATCGAAACTTCATCAATTGCATCAACGACCGCGTAGAACACACCGCTGTCGGGAGTAGTGAGCACGAGAAGCGAGCGGCTGAGGCTTCGCACGGTTCCTGAAATGTGATTGTTGCTGATCGCGACCGAGAGTCGATCGTCACGATCGATTCGTGACGCCAGAAGGGTGGGCCACGAGTGCGAAGTCTGAGGTGCGCCGTCACCGTCGAGATGCAGACGAGTGGCGCTCCGTACCGACGAAATTGAGGATGTGCGAACCAGGGTGGTGACTGATGAACTCGTGGCGAGCTCTATTCCCCCGGGCCCCACGGTGATGATGGTTCCGCGGCGTTCGCTTCCATTTTTTGTTGTGAGCGCCACAAATGCATTGCATTCAGCGAGGTTGGCTAACAGCCCAATCAGCGTTGCATCCTCGCCTCGGTGCCGATGGAGTGCGCCGAATCCAGCTCGAGATCGGGAGGAATCGGCGCTGCGGGCGGAGTCAAGCAACTGGCGAAGGGCGGGATCGGTGACGGCGTCCACCTCGCGATCATGCAGGATGGGCTTCCGTGGGGGATGAGTCGTCCGACCCTTCTAGGATTACGAGTCAGATGCCCAGCACAACCGTCAACGTCCATGTTCCCGGCAACCACCTGATGACCGGTCTTCTCGGTCAGCGTGACGAGTTGCTTCTACTTATTGAAGATGCCTTTCCCGATGCAGACGTTCACGTGCGTGGCAACGAGATTACGGTGTCGGGCGACCAAGCCGGAACGGTGGGCAAGTTGTTTGAAGAACTTGTCGTTCTTCTCCAGCAGGGTCAGGTTCTTGAGCCCGTATCAGTTCGCCGCAGTATTGAAATGGTGAAAGCCGACGAGCGTCCGAGCGAAGTGCTCAGCACCGATGTGTTGCGCAGTGCTCGTGGTCGCATGGTGCGCCCCAAGACCAGCGGACAAAAGCGCTACATCGACGCAAT
>SXGQ01594201.1_pt1 | contig 24479 bp, 21 predicted proteins | sample 3178371 | NCBI WGS metagenome assembly SXGQ01 (sample SAMN11356859, study PRJNA531348) | freshwater metagenome | isolation source: freshwater sample F1-20 | place: China: Fuxian Lake, Yuxi | collected 2017-12-25 | reverse complement strand
GTTAAATGTTTTTAGATATCTGAATTTCATTACCTTATATATCCCCCAAAAAAGAAAAAGGGATCAATTTCTTGATCCCTTAGTTGTATTCTTTAATGTTTATCAGTTAAAAAACTTATTGAATGCTGGATTTGAGATTTCCTCCGATTCTTCCTCTTCTGCATCTTCCATGTCCATTTCTTCCTCTACTTCCATTCCATCCTCTTCTGAGTCTTCCGTTTCCATTCCCATTTCCTCTTCTACTTCCATTTCACCTTCTTCCTCAGAAATATGTTCTTGGTTGTATTCTTGTACCTCTTTTTCAAATGCATCTTCCTCTGATTCTTCCACGTCTTCAGATTCCATTTCTTCTACTTCCTCTTCTTCGTCATCATCAGACTCCTCTTCATCTTCTTCTGTATCTCCACCTAAAGAGAAATCGTCATCCTCTGCAGGTTCAACTTCTGTTTCTTCGTTTTCTTCCTCAGTTTCTTCGTCACCCATAACATCTTCGGATCCCCCGTCAAATTCTGCATCATCAGTGGGTTCAACACCCTCTGGAGATTCTTCTTGTGGCATATCTTGATCTAGAGTTCCCTCATCATATTGTTTGATGAATTCCTCGAAGCTTAATATCTTTTTTTCCATTGTATACTAATTTATATGTATATATCTTTTTTTGTTTTACTACTCCGTAGCATCTCCCATTTCTGAGGCCATCCCTGACTCTTGAGGGGTCTTCCCGGGATAGTCTATTTTAGATGTCTGATTATAAACAGCGTCTTTATAGCCAACATAGTCATACGGCTGTTCTGGCTTTATCTTATGAAAGGGGGATCTTTTTTTAACCTCTTTATTGAAATTCTTAGAATTCCAAGGATCTGAAGCAACTTTAAGAAATTGCTTGAAATCCAAAACCTCTCTCTTTTTTACGTCTTTTGTATGCATTTGTAAAAATTATTTAATACCCAGTAAACTTAGAATTCCACCATCTTCTTCTTTCTTCCCCATAGCAGCGTCTGTTATATCTTTTTCTGAGAATTTTCCACCTCCAAATACACTGGTAAATGAGGTACCTTCTCCACAAACTACGCCTTCTAATTTAGCTGATAGGGAATTAACAAACTGTGTGGAATTTATATAGTTAGTTAATGCCTCTCTGACGGAAGCTGAGAGTGTTCCCATAAATCCTCCGCTCATATTAACATCTAAACCTATTCCTCTAGAAAGAATCATCTCGATTGCTTTTTCTTCCAAGGTTTCTAAAAGGCCCTTACCGATAGCATCTACCCAGTATTTACAAGACCCTTCTCCAAAGTATTTCCCGATATTTCTAAAGCTAATTTGCTCGACTATGTTCTTGGCAAACTCGCTTAAAAAATTATTATCAGAAGGTAATCCCAGCTGATTTAATAACCATCCAGCGGCATAGTTTTTCATTCTATCTGTAAATCCAGCCCCTAAAGATCCTACTAAATCCCAAATCCCTTCGCTTATTTGCTCCTGAGTATATCCGCTTTCAACCATGCTTTGGTAGTGGGCATCAAGTCCTTCTAGGAGTTTAAAGTACTCTTGGTGGGATTCGTTTATTTGGAATTCTGAATACCTTAATACTTTCATCTTTATTTTTTATTTATATATCTCTTCTACCAAACAAAACGTTGATATATAGATAAACAAATAAGGTAGTGATTCCAGCAAAAGAAGATTTTATATTCCAAGGAGAGAAGCCAAATAGGGGCAAACCTATATCATTAGTCATTCTAACAACAAAACTAGAATCCTCTGAGAATTCGTATGCTCCGACCGTTAAAAAGATTATGGCAAAATCCTCCGCCATGAATTTTAAGTGTGTCGTAATTAAAACTTCACAAGGGGAGATAGAAAAAACAGAAACCGGTAGTTTTTATGTTAGAAACAAGGGTAGCCAAAAGAAGTATGAAATTGACACAAAAAGCACTATAATACTTGCTAGAAGATCTTCTATAAATTCCACAGCTGCAGTTAAGTTTTTTGAGAAACTAGAAGCATTAGGATTTGTTTCTGTTAACTCCTTAAAATCTGTTATGCTTTGCGAGGATAAATTAGATACTGTTCAGAAACTTCAAGAAAAAAAGATACCCACTCCTAAAACAGCTCTCATATCATCAGAAGAAGATATCGATAGTTCCGTTGCTAAAATTGGGGGAAAATTCCCCGTAATAGTAAAACTTTTAAGTGGGACTAAAGGTATCGGGGTATTTCAGGCAGATTCGCAAGAATCTCTAGTTTCTACCCTACAAACCATTTGGAAATTATCTCCAGAGACTGAACTAATTGTACAAGAAAAAATCGAGGCAGACTACGACCTTAGAATTCATGTACTTGGCACCAAGAATGAATCTACTGGCAGTAACTACACTGTAATAGCTGCTATGAAGAGAATTAAAATTGAAAAAGATTTTAGAACCAATGTTTCTCTTGGCGGTAAAGCGGAAGCTGTTGAAATACCCATAGAAATTGAACATATTGCTATCGAAGCTGCTAGAGCTACTGGATGTTCCTGGTGTGGTGTTGATATTATAATAGAAAAAACAACAAGCTTACCATACGTTTTAGAGGTTAATGCCTCACCTGGTACAGACGGGATAGAAAAAGCAACAGGATTAGATGTTACTTCTATAGTTTTAGATTTTATCCTGGATAAAAAGAATTGGAACTACCCAAGAAAAATAGCAGGATTTAGAGAAATCTTTGATGTTAAGGGAATAGGTAAATTTGTGGGAAAACTAGATACAGGAAACGGAGCAATGGCTTGCTCTCTACACGCAGATTATTCTGTAGAAGAAGGTGAGTTCATAAATTGGACTATTGGGGGTAAATCCTTTAGCAGCAGAATAATTGACTATTCTCATGCAGAAGTTGGAGATCAAACCGAAAAAAGACCGGTCGTTCTGATGGATGTTGAATTTAACGGGATGGTCTACAAAAAAGTGAAATTCTCTTTAGTTGACAGAACGTATAAATCTACCCCTATGTTAATTAATAGAACGTTCATGGAAGAGGCAGGATTAATTGTTGATTCCAGTAAAACTTTTCTCCTTTCGAAAGAGCCCATTGACTATTCGCCATTTAAAGCTAAGGGAGATTCAACTGCAGGCATAGAACTACTTTGATAGATATTCCTTATATCCATTTACAAAATAATTAATAGCTTCAATCCTATATTCATTGGGATCTTTTACTATTTTCTCATTTTTTAGCGGGTGTTTTTTTCTTTCTATTATAGAATCTGGCACCAGTCCTTTGAATGCCTTTTTTAGAATCGTTTTGTTTTTTCTATATTCAAAAGGAAGCCACATAGCAAATTGAACCAGATCTAAATTCAAAAAAGGATTTCTTAGTTCCAGAGTATGAGCCATGCTCATCTTATCCAGTCTGGGCAAATGGTAGTGTGTTAACTCATGAAATATGTCAGATTGCTGCGAATCATACTCTTCTATTCTTCGATATCCCCCAAACATTTCATCTGCTCCGTCCCCTGATAATACTATTCGAGTATTAGTTCCCTTTTTAATTGCCTCGAATAAATGGTATTGGGGTACCACGCTTCCCATATCTACTGGGGATTCGTTCCACTTAAAATAGATCTCATTTAGATTTAAATTATCCGGATCCATGTTGTATTCCAGGCGGTTTACTTTTATTCCCCAATAATTCTCACATTCCCTAACATAGTCATTATCCGGACCATTGTTAATGGTGTACCAACTAACATCGGCACCTAGTTTAAGGAGGAGTCCCCCTATGATAGAGGAATCAAGTCCTCCGGAGAGTAGAATAGAGATGGGATAATCCAAGCTTAAAAGCCTATTCTTTGTCGCTACTTCAAGTTTATTCCAAACCCAATCTAGTAATATGTCTTCGGAATCAAATTGAAATTTGGGTGGTTTAAATGCGAAATAAGGGCCATATGATTGCTTAAAATCTGGGGCAGCAAAATTCCATTTATAAATATAATTAGGTCTTAGTTTTTGTATGTTTTCAAATGGGCTAGATTCATTAGAAATGTACCCCCATTTTCTAACCCCTCCTAAGAAAGCAGAATTTAAAACGGAATTATCATTAAGGAGTCCCTTCATTTCTGAGCATATCTCTCCGAGCTCGTTAGTGTATAGACATTTCTTTCCTAGTGGATCAGTAAAACAAATAACCTCCTTCTTGCTCATATCAACTAAGCAGATAGCCCAAAATCCATCCCAATTCTTAATGTGTGGTTCATAAAGGGACACAAACATTTCAAGCGATGAAAAATCGAAAGGATCGAATAAGTCCTTTAGATATTCTGTGTCAGATCCGTAATATAGGGGATAATTAAATATTTCCCCGTTAAATAGGAGATATCTATTTTTAGAAAGTTCCACGGGTTGGATCCATCCATCTCCGATTGCGGTTTGAATCGGAAGCCTATGATGACACAGGGTCAGACCGGATTGATCTGAATGTGTGTAATATTCTATCCCTCGATGCGAGATTGATTTTATCCTTTCCTCTGAGGGATTATGAGCAATAAGTATTCCGCACATTATTTTAAGTTCTTTATTATAGTCTGAAATCTAGATAGCGATTCAAGATCAAAGTTATTTTCTATTTTATTGACTTTAACCCCTGAAGCAGAAAGATATTCGATAATTTCTTCGAATATTTCCCTCTCTTTAGGGATCATTTTATCCATATTGTCCCAGACATCTTTTTTTCTTTCCCCCCGAAAGGTACCCTGGATATAAAAGAAAAATGTGTCTCTAAAAAGATTATTTTCGATCATATATGATAACTCTCGATAAACACTTTCAGAAGTAACCCTGTTGGTGAGAATGCCCCAAACCGAATTGGTAATCACTCCCCGATCCATAATTAGATCGGGTAGAAAAGCGTCTCTATTTAATTGATGTACCATTAGTTCTTTACCCAGTCCGACCCCGTGAGTTATTTCACCCTCTGCTGGAAGATTCAGGTTTGTATAAGCTCCATTAAAATCGAACTTAAAAACTGGGAAGGTATTTTGGGAGCTAACAAAAAAGGTTTTACCTGACTTTCTGGCTCCCTCTACAACAAAAAGGGACATAAATTTTAAATTTATATCCCTAAAAGTAATGAAGTTTCCTCGATTTATAAAATGACCACCATTAGAAGTCAGTATTTACACTATAGGAAGAAGTTGTTCCGTCCAATTTGTAAATCTTCCAGTAAGCAGTGTCATTATCAGTATCTCCTACTATTTTTTTATCTATGCTATCTTTTAGCTTTGTTAAAGATGCTACACTTTTATTTAGAGTTTCTTTTTCGTCCCCATCTGGAAGAGTTGCTATTTTTTCGTTAGATTTCTTGATAGCTTTTTTATTGATTTGAAGATCCCACCAATCCCCGAATGCAGTTTTAGCGCCGGATTCATCGTCATTGAATGTCCCTTTAAATTCTTCCCAGAATCCATCATCTCTGAATAATCCTTTAATACTTTCAGATGCACTAATTAAAAGGGTTTGAACCTCTTCTGCTATTTTAGCTACATCAGCAGCAGGAACTGTGGCAGGTGCTGGAGAAGGTGCTGGAGAAGGAGAAGGTGATGGCGAAGGTGATGGCGAAGGTGATGGCGAAGGTGATGGCGAAGGTGATGGTGTTCCTTTACTAACAACTGCCGGTGCTGAACCTATTTTTTTCTTATATGCATCTACGTTAAAATCCTCTTTAACGGAAGAAACGGATTCTTTGACGAAAGAAACTGATTCTTTAAGTAATCTGTCAATTAATTCTTGAGTAACGTCTGAAGAATCATCGGTTAATCCAAGACCCGTTTTAACTGCTACTATGATGTTTCTAGTATTCTGTCCGAATTTACCATCGGCTCCGTATTTTGCAAATCTCTTATAAGGTTCATCATCTTTTAGTTTTCCCCCAAGTTTATCGATTATTAGTTGTTGTGCTTTTTTAACATCATCGTTTACTACGCCTCTTTTACTAGAGCTATATTTAACAGGTCCTGATATTTTAACCGTTGCACCTGCAGTACCCGCTGTTCCAGCACTTCCTGCTGTTCCAGCACTTCCCGCTGTTCCTGCTGTTCCAGCAGTTGGTTTTGGTTTTTTCCTTTCAATTGCAGCTTGATTAGCAGCATTTTGCGAAAGATCCGAAAGAGCATTAAATGCTTTATCTCCTTCTGCTTTATATTTTTCAACCTCTGGTGTAGCAGTTCCTAATGTCTTAAAGCTTCTAAGAGTTTTAGATTCATCTTCGTATGCCTTATCAAAAGCTTCTTTTTTGGATTTAAATAAAGCTTCAAGATTTGAAACAGTTTTTTCTATCTGTGAAAAATCTATATCTTTTTTCTGGTCGTCATCTACAGAAAGTTCTGCTTTTACCTCAGCTACACTCTTAGCTAAAGAAACGAATTCACCATTCATGGCTAAAGATTTGAAATCTTTTTTAGAAGGATCCCCTGCTCTCATAGCAATTTGCTCCATTGTTCCTCTCACTAAACCCTCCAGAGTTTCCACGTTAGCAAGAGCAGCTCTAGCATTTCTTCTTGCTACTCTATCTGCTTTTGCTTCATTGATTATTTTGTTAAAAGAAGCAAAATCAACAACTATTTTATTGCTAATTAGCTGCTCAATAATTTGTTTATGATTAGGATTTTCATCAAATTTAAAAGATGCGCTCTCTTGAGCTAAAATTCTTTTTTCATCTTCCATTTCATTGTATTTGGCTAGTCCACTTTGTAGATAACCTTTTAATAGTTTCCAATCACTCTCTTCTTGTTTAGCTTGTCCTGCATCCTCCTGTTTTTTAACATACTCAAGAGATTTTTTAATAGCTAATTCATAGTTATTAAATCCTGCTGACAAATTTTTTCTCCAATCTCCTAAAAGATTTACATATTCTGTGTCCGCTTTAGAGCCTGTTAAGAAGTTTTGTGCTTCCTGTTTAGCTGCCTTAAAAAGAGCATCCACCTGAATTGAAACGGGCTTAGTTTCATCCACCACATCGATTAATGCCTGGATTTTTGCTGGCATTCCCGCCTTGTATTCATCCTTAAACTTAGAAGGTTCAGGATAACTATTTAATGCACTAATTAGATTTGAAACCAAATCGCTACCCATTTTAGCAAGAGATTTCACATAATCAGCAAAAACAGTTCCTGGTTGCGCTTTATCGTCCTGTTCAACAAGGAAAGGATTTTTATAACTGTTAGCTTTACTGACTAAGCTTTCAAAAAGAGGATTTCTCATAAACTTATTTATTTTATCTATATATTCTTGAGCCTGTTCTTTAAAACTGAAATTTTATTATTTATAGAAATAATATTTTTCTTGTGCTCGTTCTTTAATTCTTCGTATTTTGTTCGCGCTATTTGGAGGGTTTGAATATCCCCACTTTTATAAGATCTAGATCTAAGATCTTTTAATTCCATATTTTTCTTTCTGTAGTCCTCCTCCATTGCAAATTTTATTGCAGCAGCATCGTCCAGTAATTGTGCAATGTCTGCTTTAGGAAGACCCGTTATTTGATTGGTAAACTCTCTTAGTGGAAGATCAAACATTCCTAAGTCCCCATTTCCGTCAAGGTATGTTTCTTCTTTAAAAATTGGTTCGTTTCTGTATTTCTGCGCTTCGTTGTCTAAAGACTTCCATTGATTATAGAAAACATTCTCATATTCAGTATCCCGAAATCTTTTAGCTTTCTCGTATGCATATTGGGCTATATCAGAGTCCGCTACAACTTTTCTTTTTTGGTAAAAATTAATCAAGTATGGATCCTTGCCACAGATTTCTCCTATTTCCTTAACTAACAAATTCATTTCAGCATTTTTAGCAATTCTCATAGAATCCAGTGCTCTTTTACTCATCATTGCTTTTTGTTTAGCATTATTAAGTAAAACTGGATCTTGTGTTTTTTTAGATTCGCTGTAAAAAATATCATAGTTCAGTTCATCAGATTTTTCTATAAAATCCTTTTCTATTGATACCATCTTGTCAATTCTCTCCTGTATCTTTGATTTAGATCCACTTAAGAAAGAGCCAATACGGCTAAAAAGGTTTTTAAAAAATCCTTCGTTTAAATTGCTTTCTGATATAAATTCTGAATACTTTTTCATTAAGCAGCTTGTTGAACTTCTTCTGATATTTTTTTGATTAAATTATCAATTTTTTCCTTTTCCTTATCTAAATCTTGAGCAGGCCATTTGATATAATTTATCTTAGATACTTTGTTCTTTATTTTAATCAGATAATCTATTGCTTTATCCTTGTCCTGAACATTATCAACCTCATCCACCTTAACTTGTGCAATTTTAGAAATAGCGGTTTCTACCAATCCAACTGCTTTGTCTTTTTTCGTATTAAACATGTCTTTCATACTAGAATAAGCTGAATTATCAGCAGCATCTTTTTCTCTGAGGTCTTTTAATACGCTAATACTTTCGTCTGAATGATTTTTAATATCTTTAATAGAATCCATGATCTCTTTGTGATAGGTATCAAGGATTGATTCTATTTTTTTAGATGGCATTTTTGAGACATCGTCAGAAGCTCCAATTTTATCCTTCTCTTTTGCAAGGTCATCCTTCGCCTTGTCTAAATCCTTTTCAGCATCCTTAGGGTTTCCTAGTATTTTTTGTATATCGGATAAGTATCCCACACTGTCTTCGTCAGAAATTAATTTCTTTTTGAAATCGACTCTAAGTTTTTTAGTTTCTACAGAATCTTCTGCTCTCTTTAGATTATAGTATTCAGCCTTTCTTTTATTATCCTTTATAATTAGATTTACCTGTTTTTCAATGTCATCCATGATTGAATTATGGGAACTAACCAAATCCTTTATTAATTTTTGAATCTTATTCAATTTAACAAGAATAGTATCTTGTTCTAATTTATCAGCTTTGTCTTTCTTTAGTTGTGCTAAAGCAGAACTAAGTTTGTAAAATTTAGATTCTGCGTCATGCTCATCATTGATGAACTTAATTTCTTCTGATTTCATATCCCTGAGGAGCTTTTCCAATTTTTTAATATCCCCTCCAACCATTTTGGAAAAGAAATTCATAATCTTATCTCCTAATCCTTCTTTGATCGAAATTAGATTTTCTTCGAGGATATCTTCTTGTAAATCTGGGTATTGAGATAGGATCCTTTTCTTTGCAATTTCTATATCTCCATAAGATTCAATCAGGGTATCTTTACATTCTGAATATACTTTGAAATTTTCTAGTATCATCATGGCACAACTTTTTCTTTATATATCCTGTCATCAAATCAAAAGGCAATAAAAAAACCCCCGATTTTCATCAGGGGTTTTTATAATTGGGTACTTAATTAAGATTAAGCGATACCAGTTGCAGGTACTTCTACGTGGAAGCAGATGTACATTGTTTGAGGATGGTGACCAGCCTCAACTAGAGCGTATCTAGATTTAACTGCGATCTTAGGTGACATAGTACCTTCAGAGATAGTCTGAATTGACTCAGCCATCATGTAAGGCATGAACTTAAGACCTGGTTCGTCATCAGCACCTTTTCTACCTACTAACACTCTTGTGTCTCCGAAAGACATGTTCTGGTCAACATAAACTGTCATACCAGCGATAGAACCAACTGGGTAAAGTGTACCGTTGTTCTGAGTAAGGGTGTTTGTGAAAGGAGCGAAAGTGAACTGGGAGATATCCTGTAAAGCAGAGGCAACTTGAGAGTTAGTAACGATGAAGTTAGCAGGACCTCTTCTTCCTCTGTTTGCAACCACGTTAGCAGCAGCAAGGATTCTTGAGAATAGTCTTCTTTGTACAGTTGACTGATTCTCGAAACCTCCAGTAGCAATTTCAGCAGCGCCAGCTATACCAAGCTGAGCATTATCTTTACCGATGTAAGTTTTAGTAGCACCAGTAGAGCTACCGAATTTCAAGTTCAAGTTAAGGTTAGTGCCTTCAGTGTTCTTGAATTCAGCGTGGTTAGACCAACCAAGAGCAAATGCTCTGGAAAGGATGTGCTTGTTGATCGCCTGAGAAACCTCATTAACAAGTGCGTTCTCGATCATAGAAACTACGTCGATACCGAATTGCTTGTTAAGATCTTGAATTTGCTCAGTTGTCACAGAAGCAGCAACTTGGAAAGTGCCAGCTTCTACGAACTTAGTGAAAGTAGATAAACCAAGAGACTTAAAATAAGTACTTTCAGCTGTACCTCTTGACATAGGATCGTAGGCTTTTGTACCGTCTACGTATGGACCTTGCCATGAGTTTGTGTTGTCAAGACCAGCGCCAGAAGCACCTTGTACGTGATCTTCTAGAGTCTTAACTAATACAGCAGCACCGTTAGCATAACCTACTGTTGCAGAGATTGTGTAAACGTTTGTTGAAGTATTGAATGTACCAGAGTAGATAACCGCGTCTGCATCGATTGCTTGAGCAATTGAGAAACCAGTTGTTTGAGCTACTACTTGGAAGATTGGGAAACCATCGATACGAGAGTTACCAACGAATTTACCAGCTACAAGAGCACCTACACCAGCACTATCAAGATCTTTTGTTGAAGAAAGACCTGAAGCACCTAGAAGGTAAGTTGATCCTACAGTTAAACCAGTTACTGGAGAAGCTGTTGAGGAAGGAACTTTGATAAGATCAGGAGATGAAGCTGTGTAAGGAGATACTGTGTCAGTACCAGAAAGCTTACCGCCAGCATACACATAGTCAAGATAGCTAAGTACTCCTGTAGGACCGCTCATTGGGATAACTGGAACGATGTCAAAACCTACTGTCTTAGCAGCTACCTGAATAGCAAGCGGAAGAAGTGAAGGAAATTTGTCACCAGAACCAAGACCAGTACCAGCATAAGAACCACCAGCATAGAAGCCAGCAGGACCGCCAGAAAGACCTACGTTTGAAGGAGCAGCAATCTGTCCCATACCACCAAGTACACCAAGAGTATTGTATGCACCAGCAGATTCGTTTAATGAATGGAAGTGGCAATATTTAGTTAACCAATCCAATTTACCCTGATCTTGAATACCTGTTTTGCTCTCAAGTACTGGAGCCCAGGTTTCATAGATTTCATGTTGATTAATTAGTTGCATTTTGTTAAAAAATGTTATTTTTTGAATCTAGCTTCTAAAGCCTCTGAAAGATTCTGTAGATATTCTCTAGAGACTGCTTTCGGCTGAGGAGCTGAGATTGTTTGATTTTGGGATTCGTCTATTCTTTCCACATTCGCCTTGGGAACTGAAATACCCCTAGTAGCCCAGAAATTCTGGATTTGGTAAGGTGTGTCCAGTCTATAAAATTTACTTTGAGCAATGATTGAGGCTTTTTGTCCCTCGTTCATATTTTCCCAAGATCCTCTATATTTTTCTGGCATCATGTCTAAGAACTTTTCTCCAGATTGACTTTGCTCAACCAGAGCTTTACCCATGATTTCAACTACCTCTTTTTCGGATGAGTAGTTGCTTTCGTTCAACGCTTTAGCGACCTTTTGTTTTTGGCCCTCGTGCAGTGCTAAGAATTGTGTCTGATTTTCTTGGCTCATAAGACCCAAGAAAGGGAAATTCTTAGATTCTGCTATTTCTTCCGTTTTTTGTTTACTAACGGTGTTTAATAAATTGTCGATTTTGTTTGAAATTTCAGTGTAGTCACCAGCAAATCCGGAAGTATTAGTGTTTTCGGAAATCGCTTTTGTTACTGCCTCTTTCATTTCTTTTGTGCCGCTTGTAGAATTAACTGTTTCGGCAATATACTCAGCATAGCTAATATTCTTAGAAAGCTTTTCAGCTAAATAATCGCTGTACTGAACTGTTTTATCAAGATTTTCTCCTAGATAATCAGCATAAGCTAAACCTTTGTCTAGGTTTTCTGCTAGGTACTCAGAATAAGAAATGTTCTTGTCTAAGTTTTCTGCTAAATACTCAGAATAAGAAATGTTCTTATCTAAGTTTTCAGCAAGATATTCGGAATATGAAATATTCTTGTCTACGTTTTCTGCTAGGTACTCAGAGTAAGAAATGTTCTTGTCTAAGTTTTCAGCAAGATATTCGCTGTATTTGATGTTTTTATCTACGCTCTCAGCAACATATTCAGTATAAGCAATACCTTGGTCTAGTCTTTCTGTTAATGACTTAACTGCGGACATGTTATTATCAACGTTTTCGGCAATATATTCTGAATATGAAATATTGTTATCTAAATGCTCAGCAAGATATTTTGCATAAGAAATAGACTTATCTAAATTTTCTGCTAAATACTTAGAGTAAGAAACAGAATCTTCTAGATTTTCAGCTAGATATTCTCCATACTTTATAGAGGCTTCTAGATTTTCTGCCAAATAATCAGCATACTTTTCTAATTTTGCTACTCTTTCCTCGAGGGAAGAATTTGATTCTTGAACAGTAGACTCTTTAACCGTTTTTAAAGATTCAATGGATCCTTTAATAGTATCCATTTCCTTTTTAATTAGTTTAGAGTATCCGTTCATTTCCTCCGCTGTAACGAAATTATTTTCCATGATTAAACTCTTATTTGGCTCCTTATCAAGAAGCTTTTTTATCTTATCTTGATCTTTTATTCTATATATCTTAAAATTTGAATCATTTTCTAATCCAAGACTTTCATTTACCAAAGGAAGTCCTTTTATGATGGATTCTGCCATGCTTTTTTGTTCTGCATTATACCCTAAGCTTTCATATACTCTTTCAAGCTGAGCATTTTCAAATCCAGGATCAGCAACTAAATCATAAGTAAAGATCTTTTTAATTTGAACTTTTTTGTTCTCTAGAACGTTACCAGCAGCTCTTGAAGAAATAGAAACTGGTACACCAGCATCAACTAATGATTTAGCTATTTTACCTGCTGGGGTATCAAGAAGTTTTACCTTAATACGAAGAGTTCTATCTCCCTGATTGTAATTCAAGTCCTCAATAATATGAGAGATATTCTTAAGAGACACATCAAACTCTTTTGGGTGATCTAATTCACCCACTAATCTTTTTTGATCTATCTTTTCTTTCAAATATTGAAGATGAGGAAGATATTCTCTTTCCTCATAGATTCTTTGATTTGAGTTCTCCTTTCCGAAAACAGCAGCTATACCTTCTAGGAAATAGTCACCGCCATTTTTCTCCATCTTCATGTTATGTGAAGATTTTTCAAGGACTAAAACGAATTCGTTATTAAGACTCATTCTTTGTTATTATTTATTTTTGTATATATCTTTTTTTATAGACCCGTATTTGCCGATTGTTTGGTTTCAGTCTCTGCTGAAGCTTCCTCTGTATCAATATCCTCGAAATTACCTTCTTCGTCATACTCGGCGTAATTGCCTTCTACAAAAGCTAATACGTAATCCTGAGGTAATTTTTTAAGATTGGATGACAATGAAGACTCGTTTCTGTTAAGCAACTCTGCAAATTTTTTGGTTTCTTGAGCAGCCATGTCCCAATCTAGATCTTGAACCCCCATAAGAGGAGATAGAGATCTAAGTTTAGGATATCCTTCAACGTCTCCCATTTTAGCTCTAACACTATCAATATCATCTACTAAGTCTTCACCCTCTGCTTCTTGATATAGTCTTTTTAGTTCTCCCCAAGCTGAAACTGGAACATCTGCTTCGTCTGTTGTCCATGCACCTTTAATAACTGCAAGAACCGTTGTGATTGTTGCCCAATCATCATCACTAACATATCCATCAATCGTATCAACCAAACCCTGAACCATACCTAAGAGATTAGTTCTTTCGATGTATCCCTCAGTAACTGTTAGCATATAAGAGTTTCTTCCTGCAATGAAATCAACTACGCTGGCTCCGACTGTACCCCCAATTACTCCTCCAGCTACTCTCTTAGGGATTGGAATCTTTTTATACTTAGTCCAGAACATTTTAGTAAGACCTGCAAGAGCTTGTGCTGGTGTTTTTTGGGTTATTCCTTTTGCAACTGCAGTAGTTACTGCCTTTCCTGCAATTCTTTGAGCCAATTTATTAGCACCAACCTTAGTTGCCGCTCTAACTCCAAGTGCTCTTGCTCCAGCGCTTCCTGCCTTTAAAAGATATCCAGATCCTGGAATAGCAAAGCTAACAGCTGTAAGAGCTAGTTCTTTTGTCCAAGCACTTAATAGGCTCTCATCGAACGAAACTGGATAAGAACCGGTGTCAACATATTTAAGACCTTTCCATTCATCTCTTGAAGGAGGTTCTGCCCCTGTTGCTCCAGTAGCTCCAGTAGCTCCCGTTCCTCCGGTAGCTCCTGTCCCCCCTGTTGGATTAGGTGGAACTGGTATAACAGTTTTACAAGCAGGATCAATTACTCCGTCGCCGTATGTTTTACAAATACAACCACTAAAGGTTAAACCTGGTGCTGGCGGAGCAGTTTGTTCGTCTATTTCGTAGCTTGCCTCTGAGACTACCTCTGAGAAATCAGAGAAAGATAAAACTGGTCCTATTTGATATTCTTTTTCAAATATCTTGTTTTCTATAATTTTAGAAATGTCTAATGATTCTTTTTTAGCATCTACTGTTTGAAGGGTTGGCACGTATGCATAACCTCTCATGATATCATTATACATCTGCTGAGTTAATTCACCATTAGCATCAAAGCTACTAGATCCTAAAAGATATGCGTGAGTAATGTTAGCTAATTTAGCTGTAACGTTACCGTATTTTCCATCTACTCCTCCTGATTTATTGATGATTTCTGCAATACAAGGATCCATTGAAATAAGCTTTCCTTGAAGAGCTGTAACTTCCGAACATTTCTTTGCGCTTTTCTTAATTGGAAATCCACATCCGGGACCAGGAGCAGGATTTGGTGTAGGAGGATTTGGTGTAGGAGGTGCAGGGTCAGGCGAAGGGGGTCTATTTCCACCGCCTCCGTCTTGTGGTACGTTTATATAAACGCAAGCATTTTTTGTCTTATCGAACACCATTCCAGCAGGGCAAATTACAACCGGTGTTGGAGGGGCAGGAACGTTAGAAAGTTTATATTTTAACTTTTGGAATTCCTCCCTTTGTCTGATAATTTCGTTGATTAGATTTTGAGCTTTAACTCTGTAATCTTTCCCCTTCATTTTACCTGAAGCCGTCTCAAGTTTACCTAAACTCAAAATACCTTTTCTACCACCAGTGATTGATAAATCCTTGGCTTGATCTAGATATTTTTGAGCTGACTCTGAAAATCCAGCTATACCAGCATCTCCTGATAGATTTTTGTTGCTCATTGCTGCTGAGGTTTCGCCAGCAAATGATGTAGCAGTGTCTAAAAGGCTCTTAGATAATTGGGTATACCATTTATCTGCTAATCCCTCTTCGGAATTTGATTCCTCGCCAGTTAGATTTTCTGCATCTGCTTCGTTAAGATATCTGGAAACTAAGCTCTCGTTTTGTGCTAATTGAGCTTGTACTCCCTGTAAGCCGGAAATTGTGGATCCAACGAACCCTGACATCATACCCAAAACATCTTTCATTCCTTTAGAGTCCTTACCAACTAGATTTACAAGTTCTCCAAAAAGTTGGCCTAAATACGCTTTAGAAGCATTGATTGATTCTGCCTGATTTTTGTCAGTGGATGCAATCATATCAATTTTCTTTTCAAGTTCGGATTTGATCCCTTCTAATGAACTAGATTGTAAAACCTTATCCATGAAAGCTTTGAAGCCATCCGGAGTCTTAATTGCTTCGTCTGAACTATTCATAACAACGTTAACAAACGTGTCGTAGATAGTTCTAGCCAAAACACTCAAGTCTACTTTAGATTCCGCTTCAAAAACCTCTTTTCTTAGAGATTCGTAAACTGGATTGTATCCCTTGTAAATTCCTGACATTTTATTTCTTTTTATTCACTATAGATTTTTTCATACGATCTTGATATAAGATCGATAATCTTCTGTATATATCCTTCGTTTCTTAACTTTTTAAAGACTAGATTTTCCACGGAGAATTCCCCCCTTTGTTCTAGTCCTTCCTTTCTCATTTTCATGATCTTAGATTTGAGGGTTTCTGCGTGATTGTGTACCTCCTCGGCCGATATCTCAGAATCAGACTTTCCCAATTCCGCTTCTATTTGCATGATATCATTTGCGATACCATCATATTTCATTTGAACGTCTCTTTCGTCTATTTGTGGAGGATTGTAGCTAGGGATTTTAATCCACTCGTTTTTTTGTAATGAGAAAAGACCGGAGGCAACATGAGGCTCATTAACATCTTGAATATAGAGTTCAACATCATGACCCCTGATAATGATATTGTGCCTTAAGTTCCAAATGAACCTCTGTCCGTCTAAAGCTCTTTTTACTAGATCCTTATTTGGATCAACTTTAGAAAAGTCAATTAGAACATGAACATCGAGATCTGATTTAGGGGTCCAGTTATAATTTGCTAGGGATCCTGTTAATTGAATATCCTCTATAGGCAGATCTATCTTAAAAATAGAATAAAAATCCTGGGCAATCTTTAAAAGCTTTTCCCTTACTGAGGGGTCAAACTTATCCCCGCCCCAAAAAATAGGATTTAACTCCTTTTGATAGAAGCTATCTTCGTTTAGTGACCAGTCTTTAAAATTTTGTATACGAAACACCCTAGGAATATTTTAAAAGTATATATCCTAGGGTGTTTGCTTAATGTATTAGATTAATTAAAAGGAAAACGAATCAAAGCACTTCATTAATACTTTTACGTCCATTTCGCAATATTTTTTAATCTCTTCTATTTTTCCCTCGTAAAAATATTCATGCACCTTAGATCCATCCATCTCCTCTTTAGGAGATTCGATTCCAAAAACACAAGACATCAAGTCTAAAGACGTATGTGTTTGTCCCCACCCTCCAAAAGCAAAAACTTCTGAGATGTCAAGATATGGGGAATCCCACGGTTTTCTATTAAGTGAAGCAATCAACGGGGATGGATCAATTTTATTGATTATCATCCTTTTACCTATAAACGGAATGTCGAAATTTTTAATGGTATGACCTGCTAGTTTCCAGGATTTATTTACAGCATTATTAAATACTTTATTGGAATCATTTAGAATTTGATACTCCTCCCCAGTAAAAGATTGGATCTTGAATTCATCATCGTTTCCATAAGCCCCGAAACTAACGCAAACAACTTTAGAGAATTCTGGATGTAGAGAAGATTTTATTTTCCAAAAATCCCCACACGTGTATTCTTTCATTTCTTCCCCAGAATTTGTTCTTAGCCAAGAGCATCTTTTTTCCCAGAGTTTTGCTAGCCTGGGATCGAAATCTTCTAGCTCTTCAAAGGTCTTGGTTATACCTGATGTTTCTATATCAAAATATAGACATTTCTTTAGTGTTTCTTTGCTTATCATTTTATCCATTTTTTATCCATCCAAAATGTTCTTTTGGTGGAATCTTTAATCGGTATGCATCTTTCCTTATGGAGATAGAATTTCATCCATTCTTGGAATTCTTTGCTTTTCTTTTTTTCTAGATCTGCTTGGTTGTACCAATCTTTAAATTGGCCTCCGCCTAAAATGTATGATTCTTTAATGACCTTAGAAAGTATAGCGAAAAATTCAGGACCATTAAGAATGATATATTCTCTAGCTGATGTCGCCGGATCAAAGTCTATCCTTCCTAAAATTTCTGCTCTTAAGTAATTTCCAACCCCATTAAAGTATTTTTGATTCATCAATACCTCGTATATGGGCTTATTGAAAACCCTATCTGTGTTAATATTTTTATAGATGTTATCCACGAATAAATCAAATTCCGTATCAGGATCTGGTCCTCTTTCCAGATTCCAACTTCTCCAATCCCAGCGAGCAAATCTTCTAACATCATGCATTCCTAAAATTCCTCCATCACAATCGGCAATCATTAAGTGGGTGTGTTTAGGAACTGAAAAGATGTCTTTAGAATAATTCCAATTTCCGCTCATGCCCATTGTAAATGTCATAATTCTGGTCTCTGCTTCTTCATAGTTAAAGTCTAGGCTAATAAATTTGAGTCTTAATTCTTTTCCTCTAGAATCTGCTCTTAATTGAAAAGACCCAAAGGGCAGATGTAAATTAGTTTTGTTTTTATGCTCTGGATTCTTAGCAATCCCTACAAAATTTTCTACTTTCCCCGCTATCCTATTGATAAAATCTGACATAATCCTAACTTCGCTAATCTCTGGCATTACCTAGGTGTTTATTGGTAAAAATAATTAAAAACCTCGGATATTAAAAATGTTTAAGGCTCTGGAAGTCTATTATCAAAAACAAAGTCCAATTCTAACCCAAATGGTTTGGTCTGATCCTCGGAAAGCTTGGTGTTACCCGGTAAGTAAATAAAAATCGGATTTACATTTCTCCTCCAGGTTGAAGCAGCTAAAAACAAAGACTCGTTAAGAGTTAAATTGCCTTGATTAGTGGGATATGAGGTGGATCTAAAAACAATGGGAATTTTAATCTTATAGAAAACTCCAGGAAGCAAATCCTTCACGGAGAATAAACTGGGTTTTTCGTCATTAATAACAGAAAGACTCTCTATCTCTTTCTTATTGAGCAGAGAATCTAATTTTTTACAAAAATCCTCCATAGTTCCTCTCCTGTCACCCTTTGCCCCTCCCACATGAATGATTAATGGAAATTCTTGAGGATCGCGTAAATCAAACTCGTCTATAAATTTTATGCACGTGGATATTTGCTGGTGTGCTTGGTTTACTTCCTCTAGTGATTCTGATGTTAAGTGTTTTTTCCCTTTTATGTAAAATGAAAGTCTAACTCCCTCGTCTAGATATTTTTGAATTAAATTTTTATCCTCACCAAAAACATTGAAATCTAGGCAGTCAAAATCCTCGTCTGAAATCTCGAAAACCAGACACTTATATCCTAGACTTAATCCCTCGTTTATTTTTCTAAGAATAAAATCACTAAACTTTACCTTGTAAACATGTTTTTTCCCTTTTTTGTGGATCAATGGGAATCTAATCAAGATCCCAGTTTTATGAGTGTTCATCTAAATTATAATTAAATAGACCTAGATTGTTTCGAATTCCTCTAGGGTCATCTTTGGCCAAGACTCAATTAAACTCTGGGAGGAAAGATTTGCAATTCTAATTCCGCTTGCTGTTAAATGCTTACCTAGGTTGGAGTATTGCTCTTTTACCTTTTCTATTTCCCTCATTATCTGGTGTTTACCTGTCTCTCCAAAAAAATGATTCATGGTAAAATCTACACCAACTAGCGCTATTTTTCTAGCACCCATCTGACAAGCAATAACAATTGCCATATACGGAGAATTTGTTGTGTAGTCTATAAATCCGTGATTATAAAGATTTAGGCCTTCGTATTTTCCAAGCTTAACTAGAACCAATCTTTCTCTTTTATCTATGGGAAGATTTTTAATGTGGGTGAACGTATAATCAGACTCGTTGTCTTTTACTGAATCCCATCTTCCCCATTTAAATGTATGAGGTTCATTAACAACTACTAAATATTTGCAATCTATTTTTTTACCAGCATCATTTACTCCGATTGTTATGTGATTTTTAAAACTGTTAAAATTATAATCGTTAAGAGAAACTCCACATCCACAAATAACAAATGAAGCATCTTTGTGTATATCGATAAATTTTTTAAACTCTCCAGGATCTCCTGTGGGATAGTCCAATTCTGAGCTAGCGCTCTTTTTAGAAAAATTAGTTTCTTCTGGAAAGGGGAGTCTTCTCCTTATTCTTTCTATTGACATATTTTATACTATAAAAGATAACCTTCAACCTGTGATAATAATTCGTCTAAAGATTCGCCATACGAAACGCCATGCTTTTTCTCGAAATTAGAAGCAATAATTTTATAAGCTTCTTTTAAACCTTTTTTTCTTAGAATTTGAGCAGCTAAAATGTCAGAGGTTCTCATATCCTCTTGGTTTTTATTTAGCATCTTCGCTATTTCTATAGCCTCTATTACAACCAAATGATTATCTGTTAGCTTGTTAAAATTTGGATCAGATTTATGAATGTACAGTGTTTTATTTTCTGGAACAATATAAACTATACCCAACTTTTTAAAATTCTCTACATGTTGATCATAGTCAGGAACATTCGTATCAATTAAAACAATTTTTACCGTGGGGTCTATAATTCCTGGCCTTTCCATAGTTTCCGAGCCTTCTTGAAGAAGGATATCTGTTTTAGGATTTGATTTAGATTCTAAGGATCCCCAGATAAAATTTCCGTTGTTATATTTTAATCCTGTTAAAAATTTTTGTCTATTAGAAATAGTGGATGCTCCCATATTCTTTTTGGATATATTTCCCTGGTCGTTTGAAAACTCTAAAGCATAAACAGGAACGGTATAAATTTTATTATTATCAATGCTTCTGATTTTAAACACAGTTCTTTTTCCATCTGCAGTTCTAGCAGTTGAAACAATTTCTGCTTTTATTTTATTTCTAAGATTTTTAATTTTAGCTAATACTATATCTCCGGGTTGATATTCTTCTCCCTTGACATAATCATAGGGATGAACTTCTCTCCCCCTAGCCTGTGAAAGATCGTCAAAAGATTTATACCTAACTCTAAAAACCCCGTTGGAGCTATTAAAGCCATCGCCAGAAAAGGTTTGAGCAAACTGCTCGTTTAATCTCTTAATCATTTTTTTCTTTTGTTTAGTTCCTCTATCACGTCACGAATTTTACCAGCCAGAATATAATCCTCTTGTTCAATGCATTGCTTAAGTCTTCCCTCTAGGATAATAGAATCATCAACCTGGAAAAAATCTTCCGGAAAATCAATCTCCTCTTTAACAGTTACACTCTGAGGAATAAAATGCACCTGAAGTTTTGATTCCATAATTGGTACGTCTATTTCTTCCGGAGATTCATCATCACTAGGAGCGTCAATTGTTTGTGATATTTCCCACTCTCCATTAATCCACATAATAACCCAAGGACCGTATGTCATTTCAGGTAAATCGTTTTCTATGATATACTCTAGTACCTTCGTTAGCTCTTCTTTTGAAGTCTCTGGAGTAACTTTATCCTCCTTAGAAATGCCCTTAATCTTAACTTGCTCAGATCCTATTTTTTTATTTAAGACCTTGTAAAATTTTACTATTTGTTCCCAGTCAATAGTGTTTATAACGCTCTCAACTATTTTCTTGTCTATTTCACTCAGTTTAGGCATATGTTTAATCATCTTATTTTATCTTTGCCTTAAGAGTTTCAATTTCCTCTTGTTGTTCTTTAATCGCTTCAATAAGTAATGAAATAAGGTTTCCGTAAGCAACCATTAGAGTTCCGTCTTCTTTAGAAGAAACTACTTCCGGCATAACTTTTTGTACTTCCTGAGCGATAACTCCAGCTCTTCTATTTTTATCTTCAGAATCTTTTCTTACGAAAGTTACCCCTCTGATTTGTTTTATTTTTTCTATTGCATTACTTATAGTTTGAACATCGTCTTTTACTGAAATGTCTGAATAAGCTGCAACGTCATGACTTGCGTAGATTGAAATGTTGCTTACATTACCCTCAACTTCTAAAGGATATGCAGGGTTTGTGCCAGCTCCTATGCTTAATCTCTTATTGGTATTATCCCAATATAGTCCAGAGTCTGAGCCCAATGTTGTTGCTGCAGTAAAGAATGCAACCTGTGTAGCAGTTCCCGATGCACCACCTACTCCGGAAGTACCAGAAGAACCTGGTGATCCATTAGCTCCGGAAGTACCAGAAGAACCCGAGTCTCCGTTAGCTCCCGACGATCCTGATGATCCTGAAGTACCGGAGGATCCTGGAGCACCAGTGTCTCCTGATGTTCCAGAAGAACCTGAAGTTCCTGTTGAGCCAGAAGTACCGGAAGAACCTGAAGTTCCTGTTGAGCCAGAAGTACCGGAAGAACCATTTTCCCCGGAAGTTCCAGAGGATCCAGATGTACCGGAAGATCCTGGTGCACCAGCTTCTCCTGATGTACCGGAAGAACCCGACGTTCCTGTTGATCCGGAAGTTCCAGTAGATCCGGAAGTTCCTGAGGATCCTGAAGTTCCTGATGATCCTGATCTTCCTGAAGATCCTGATGAACCTGATGTTCCCGAAGATCCTGAAGGTCCAACGGATCCATCTAAATTAATATACCATACCTGGCTGGTTCCGTAAGTGCCAGATCCATCCACATCGTTAACTAAAATATCAATTTGACCACTTGGAGAATCAAAGGTTTGTACTATACCAGCAATCCAATTATTTTCATCCACTGCAACAACCACATTCTGAGCTGGTGAATAAGAAAGATCTAATTCGTCGGTGTTGAAATAAACTGAAGTTCCAATTAATCCCGCACTTAAAGTTATTGGATTTTGTGTAGTGTGTGTTGAGTCGTAACTTGAAGCGGGAGAAGCATACCTATCTCCTGCTAATCCAGAACTTCCTGATGTACCCATAGATCCGGATGATCCAGAGGATCCCGATGTTCCTGATGATCCTGATGCTCCGGACGATCCGGAAGTACCTGTAGATCCTGAAGATCCATTCTGTCCGGATGTTCCAGCAGATCCTGAAGTTCCTGTGGATCCTGAAGTTCCTGTGGATCCTGAAGTTCCTGTAGATCCAGAAGATCCAGATCTACCTGAAGATCCGGAGGATCCATTTTGTCCGGAAGTTCCAGAAGAGCCAGAAGCTCCGGGAGGTCCAGAAGGTCCATCACCTCCAGATGTCCCTGAAGATCCAGATTGGCCAGAGGTGCCTGAAGATCCGTTTTGCCCGGAGGTTCCGGAGGATCCAGAAGTTCCGGTTGATCCAGAAGAACCTGAAGATCCTGATGTTCCTGCAGTTCCTGATGACCCCCCAGCAGGGCCTGTTGCTCCAATTGCACCAGAAGGTCCAGTTGCGCCAGTTGGTCCAGTTGACCCAACATATCCGGAGAAATTAACCCAATCTGTTGATCCGTCTATACCACCTTCCATTGTACCTGATGTTACATCGGTGGTCATACCACCAGATGTAGTAATAGTAATAGTTGAGTTGTTAAGTAAAGAAGCGTATCCTGGAACAGATTCTATTGTAACATTTCCGATATGTGATGTTGCTTTAACATTCGGATCGCTAAGTGTTCCTTGCAGTGCAAGAATCTCAGAAACGACCTTTTGTGCTGTTTGATAAGGAAGTCCTTGCGAAGAAACCGTTGCTATATTTACAGAGTTTAATGCAATTGTTAATGTTCCCCCCGTTGGGCTAGAAAGTATCTCAAAAGTGAAAGAGGAAGCTACCTCCCCCTGATAAACATATCCTTGGAAATTATTACCAACGAATCTAACGTGCCCTGGTATCGCAGGCTTAGTAAGCTCGCTGTTTCTGTCCACTCTAAATCTGACCCTTCCCCCTGTTCCGTTTTTGTTATAAAGGTCTATATCCCCTCCAATAAAAGCATTATTGGTAACATTGATCGAAGCACCTGTAATTCCACCATTTGATCCATCCAATCCAATTCTAACGGGTCCGGAATAAGGCAACTGTATCAAATTTGCCTTTACTGACTGTAGAAAAAATTGAGCCTGACCGCTATTAATCTCGGGATACGGCGACCCGAATCTTATATTAAAGGTGGATTGAAGATCGTTTATTGCGTTGGATAGACTCTGAAAATTTAAATCCGTTGTCAAATCCTTTGAATTCGAAGCAGAAACGGATTGAATCTCTCCTGTATATTCCCTTAATTCTTTCATTATTGATGGATACTTTTCTTATATATCCATGGAAAGAATAAGCATATTTAAGAAAGGAGATCTTCTATGGACTTACAGAAGGATTTAAATTCCTTGGGATAATAATGCCCCAATTCTTTGATCTCTCTGTCAGATATTTCATATTTGGTTTTTATAAAAGAAGAAACCTCTTCAGACGGAGTGAAAATTTCTTTCTTCTCTTTCTTTTTGGTTGATGTAAAAAACCATCCCGGTGTGGCCTTGTATTTTTGGTTTAATGTTGATTTCCAAAAGTCTATAACGGGAACTGGATCTATTTTAGTGTTATTGAAAGCATTAGCCTGAAGGGGAAATGAAATGGACATAATCCGGTTGATCATGAAAAAATTTCGGGATTTATCATGTTTAGTGACTTCCTGCCATTCTTTCTCGGAGAAAAAAGATTTTAAAACATCAAAAAGTTCCATTATCTAAAGCTCTTAAATGGGTTAAAAGCAGACGGAGCTTCGTAAGAGTTCCACCTGGATCTACCGATCATATTTTTCTTATCCGTTAAAACAGATTTTATTTCTAGTTTAGTTGCTGAATAGGAAAATTCCATTTCGGATAAGACCTTTTCTGGGATAACTTGATCTGATAACCAAACTAATTGTGCATTCTCTGAATAGTTCTTTGCTACCTCTTTCCTATTAATTGCTGTATCCGTATATGACATAGATCTAAGAACATATCCGGAAATCCAATCCAAGAATTCTTCTTCCTTCCAAATATCTTCCAGATCTGAATTTCCCCATCCGGAAGATTTATAATTCTCGTAAATTGATTCGGCTTTTGTTTTAGTTAATTTAAAAATCTTACCTG
>SXGQ01703306.1_pt1 | contig 24481 bp, 23 predicted proteins | sample 3178371 | NCBI WGS metagenome assembly SXGQ01 (sample SAMN11356859, study PRJNA531348) | freshwater metagenome | isolation source: freshwater sample F1-20 | place: China: Fuxian Lake, Yuxi | collected 2017-12-25 | reverse complement strand
GTGGCACCAGTGACAGGCCGAGTAGCCGACAGAAATGAGCACGGGGACATCTCGGCGTTCCGCCTCAGCGAGGGCCTCAGGCCCCCATGGCCACCAATCGACGGGGTTGTCAGCGTGCTGGCGGAGGTACGGGCTGGTTTCGTTCGCGAGGCGGTTTGTCACGGCCGGGAGGGTATCGGTGATGAGGTCCTACGATGCGGTCATGTCGCAGATACCTCGTATCGAATTCAATGACGGCCATTCCATCCCACAAATCGGTTTTGGCGTCTTTCAAATTCCCGCAGATGACGCCGAGCAACTTGTTCGACAGGCAATCGATACCGGCTATCGCCATATCGATACGGCATGGGGCTATTTCAACGAGGAAGGGGTCGGTGCAGCGGTGAATAACTGCGGTGTGCCCCGTGAGGACATCTTTGTCACCACAAAGGTCTGGAACAGTTCGCAGGGTCGATCTCTCTCGACTGAGTCGCTCGAACGGTCACTTGAAACCCTTGGATTCGATTATCTCGACCTTTTGCTGATCCATTGGCCAGCGCCAGCAAATGATCTTTATGTCGAAACTTGGGAAACCTTCATCGAACTCCGTGAATCTGGTCGGGTTCGTTCGATCGGTGTTTCAAACTTCGAGCCGGAACATCTGCATCGAATCATCGAAGCAACAGCTGTCGTGCCGGCTCTCAATCAGATTGAGCTGCACCCGTTCTTCCAGCAAAAGCTTCTGCGCGATTTTCACGATCTTCACGGGATCGTGACCGAAGCCTGGGGTCCTATTGCTCGCGGAGCAGTTGATGATGATCCGCTGCTCGTGATGTTGGCCAATAACTACGGCCGTACCCCTGCACAGATTGCGCTGCGTTGGGAGATCCAACACAGGATCGTCACGATTCCGAAATCGGCAACGCTTTCGCGAATCCAGTCGAACTTCGATGTGTTCGACTTCACGATCAGCGAAGACGATATGGCGATGATTGACGCTATTGATCGTGAAGACGGGCGCTTCGGACCGCTTCCGTCAGAGTTGAACTAACCGAAGCTTCGTTACTTGCCCTGAAAGTTAGGGGTGCGCTTTTCGGAGAATGCTTTCATGCCTTCTTTGGCGTCTTCCGAGCGCATAACTGGTGAAACGAAACCGATTTCGATTGGCTGCGCTTCTGCTTCAGGGAGCCAGCCTGTAGCAATGGCCGACGCCTTTGCTGCTTTGACGGCGAGGGGACCATTGGCGCAAATGACGTCGGCAATTTCTCGGGCCTTGGCCATTCCGGTGCCACTCGGTGCGATGTGGCTGACGAGTCCCCAGCGAAGTGCTTCTTCAGCATCGAGAACTCGACCGGTGATGAGCATGTCCATGGCAACGGCGTAGGGAATCTGTCGCTTCAGTCGCATGGTCGAACCTGCGCCGGCGATGAGTCCACGCTTCACTTCGGGAACACCGAACGTGGCGTGTTGCTCGGCAATGCGAATGTCGGTTGCTTGCAACATCTCGCAACCGCCACCCATGCATTGACCATTCACAACAGCAATGATCGGTTTCGTGCACCAATGAGTGAGTAGCAAACCCTTGCCGACCACACCTGGATCGTTCTTGAGGCGTTCCTGAATTCGCTTGGCTTCTTCAGTGACTTCACCGGACATCCAGCCATCGTTCAGGTCGCCACCGGCGCAGTAGGCAACATCACCGGCGCCAGTGAGGATGACGCAGCGAATGGAATCGTCAGAATCAGCGAGGTCCCACGCATCGGCGAAGCGCACGAGCATGTCGGGCACCAATGCGTTTCGACGATGCGGTCGATTCATCGTGAGGATAAGTACTGGTCCCTCACGTTCGACAAGAAGGCTCGGTGCATCGGTTTCAGTCATGGGTTCCCCTTTGGTGCAAGCGTTTCTAGAGCGATTTACGTTCGACTTTTCCAAGCGAAGTGCGTGGAAGGGCATCGACAATTTCGATGCGTCGTGGCGCACAGTATGCAGGAAGTGTCTGTTTAACGTGGTCTCTGAGTTCATCGAGTGTGGGCGGTGCTGAGGGGTCGGCTGCCACCACGACGGCGGTGACGATATGGCCCCATTCGTTGTCAGGCCGTCCGACGATGGCTACTTCGTTGACCGATTGAAGCGCAGAAATTGATTCTTCGACTGGTGCGGGCCAAATCTTCTCGCCGCCAGAAATAATGAGGTCACCGCGACGGCCGTGCACGACGAGGCGACCGTCGACAATTTCGCCGGCATCGTTGGTGGGGAACCAGCCATCGTTTGTTCGGGGGTCAGTGCCGTCTCGATAGCAACGCAACAACATGTCACCGCGTACCTGGATTTCACCGTCGACGATGCGAAGTTCGACACCGGGGAGGATGTCGCCATCGAATACCACGGCGCTACCGGTTTCGGTCATGCCGTAACTCGCTCGGCAATTGTCGGGGAGGTTTTCAGGCGCTGCTTGACCACCAACAATGATGCGACGGAAGAGACTCGGATCAAGACGGGCGAGTGTGTTTGGAACAAGTGAGGTAAGTGTTGCTCCTTCTCGGGCTGCGTTCTCTACTGACTGACTGTCGAATCGATCGTGAACCACGAGCGGAATTTCGAATGTTCGCGAGCGCACCACAATGGCGAGACCGGCGATATGAGTGAGCGGAAGGCAACACAACCACTGATCGGTCGATGCATCGACGTCGAGTGCAGTGGATGTTGATCGTGCTGACGCCTCAAGGGTTGCGTGTGTGTGCACAACGCCTTTCGGCGTTCCGGTGCTTCCGGAGGTGGCGATCACAAGGGCATCGCCAGTGTCGACCTGACGGCCGTTGAGACGCTGTTCGGTGCCGTCGACCTCGATGATGCGAGTGGGTGCGAGCGCAGTAATGAGCGAGTCGCGGGCCGCATTGGGGAGGCGAGGGTCGAGGGGCATCGCCGCGTCGCCGCGTTCCCAGATCGTTGAGAGGGTCTCGACGAAGCCCTGGCCGGTTTGGGTGATCGCCACTAATTCCTGCATCGGGTTGAGGCTAGGCCTCAGATTCGGCGGGACTGGCCTCCACCGACCACACTTGCGGCCTATGAAGGACTGGATTGCTGGAGCACGACCTCGAACCCTGCCTGCGGCACTTGTACCGGTGCTTGTCGGAACTGCGGCTGCGGCAGGCATGAATGGCGACACGAATGCGCTGAAGGGCCTCATCATCTGGCGCTTCGTCGCCGCTCTCGTGGTCTCGCTAGCGCTGCAAATTGGCGTGAACTATGCCAACGACTATTCCGATGGGATTCGCGGAACCGATGCTGATCGTGTTGGACCAATGCGACTTACAGGTTCAGGACGCAAAAGTCCTGGCGCCGTAAAGCGTGCGGCATTTCTCTCCTTTGGTGTCGCTGCAGTCGCTGGTCTCGGTCTCGCTGCGGCCACGAGCTGGTGGTTGATCGCAGTTGGCCTCGTGGCAATCGCTGCAGCGTGGTTCTATACCGGAGGCCCTCGACCCTACGGCTATGCCGGTTTGGGTGAAGTGTTTGTCTTCGTCTTCTTCGGAGTTGTGGCAACGACCGGTTCGGCATTCGTGCAGATCGAACGAATTACGCCGCTCACTCTTCTGATTTCCATCCCGGTAGGTCTCTTCGCAACGGCGTTACTTGTCGTGAACAACCTTCGCGATATTCCGGGTGATACCGAAGCGGGTAAGCGCACGCTCGCAGTTCGTCTTGGAGACAAACGGACACGGATCTTTTACATCGTGCTCGTCGTACTGCCGTTTTTCACGGTGCCGTTCTTGTGCGGACTTTCGCAGCGTCCCGCCGGTGCATTTTCGATGTTTGCTGTCCTTCTTGCCCGCAAACCCGTGCAACGTGTGATCGAAGGGGCTCGAGGTCCGGCCCTGATCCCGGTTTTGGGTGCAACGGGCAGGGTCCAGTTGGCCTTCGGCGTGTTGATCTCAGTCGGATTGTTTTTCGGTGGCTGACTAAAGCGCTTCCGACAGCCACTTCGTGATTGCCGCCGCGGTTCCTGCAGGATTCTCCAACTGTGCGCTATGTCCGGCGTTATCGATGAGTTGTATCGAAGCGTTCGTTCCGATTGATTCAACGAGACGATGGCCAAGGTGTGTGAATTTTTCATCGTTGGCGCCAGCGATGACGAGCACTGGCATCGTGAGCTCGCCAAGGCGACTCCATAACGATTCTTGAGTACCGGTTCCGCACAGTCGCAAGCTTGAGGCCAAACCGGCCGCGGCGTTCGTAGCTCGAAGTTCGCGAAATGATTGTTGGGCGGTGAGCGACGCAAACATTGGTTGTGAAAGCCACTCGTCGAGGAACGCATCGACGCCGATATCTTCGAGATGATCAGCAAGTGACTCATCGGCAACGCGACGCTGCCGGCGCTCTTCTTCGCTGTCGAGTCCGCCCGTGGCACCGATAATGACGAGTCGTTCGACGAGTTGCGGATGACCAAGCGCGAGGTGGAGGGCGACGCGACCGCCGAGCGAATAGCCGATGACGATGCTCCGATCAATGCTCGAAGCAACCAGCTCGGTCGTTTGGCTCAGATCGGCGCGAACCTCACCCGAACCTCCATGGCCCGGCAGGTCGATCGCTACCAACGAGTGAGTCGTGGAGAGTTCGTCAGCAAATGGCCCCCAGCAGGCAGCGGTTTGGGTAAAGCCGTGCAGCAGCGCGATTGAAGGGGCGCCAGTGGGGCTGTCAGTCCGGATGCGGGAGAGATGAAGAGAAGCCACCCGCTCAGCGTAGAGGCGGGCTAGCGCGGACCGTAGGCTGCGGTCATGACCGACGAGGACAACGGGGCACTCAACGCAACCTTCTGCGCCACCCTCGTCGACGAGTGGGTTCGTAACGGGCTAACTGACGCAGTCGTCTGTCCTGGTTCCCGCTCTACGCCAATGGCAGTCGCATTTGTTGTCGATGGTCGAGTGCGTGTTCACGTGCATCACGATGAACGGTCCGGATCGTTCATGGCTCTTGGGCTCGCTCGTGCAACAGGCCGAGCAGTTGCCATACTCTCAACGAGTGGAACCGCGGCGGTCGAGTTTCACCCTGCAGTCGTCGAAGCTGGACTCGATCGAGTGCCGCTTCTGGTTGTGACGGCCGATAGGCCTCCGCGTTTGCGTGGCGTCGGAGCGCCGCAAACGATTGATCAGGTCGACCTTTATGGGTCATCAGTTCGACTGTCACTCGACGCTCCTGTTCCGACGTCGTCGAATCGTTCTTCGTGGCGAGCACTCGCGAAACGCACGTGGTGGGCGACTGCCGGAACTGACCCTGGTCCGGTGCACTGCAATCTCCCGTTTGACGAACCTCTCGTTGGAATTGCGGTGGACTTGCCTGCTCTCGACGACTCTCCGCAGGCCATTGTCGATCTTGGTGATCCGTTTACTGACCCCGGGTCGCTGCCTGAGCGTGGTGTCATCATCGCCGGAAGTGGCATTGACGACGTCGGTGCAGTTTTGCTTCTTGCCGAAAAACTCGGCTGGCCGGTGCTCGCTGACCCAAGGAGCGGATGCCGAACTGAGCACCATTGCGTTATTGCCCACGGAGACACACTCCTTCGTTCGGTCGGCGCGCAGAGCGATGTCGAGATGGTCATCCGATTTGGCGCGCTCCCAGCCTCGAAGGTGATTGGCGAGTGGGTAGCGGTCGCTTCTGTTCCTCATGTGCATGTTGATCCGACTGCCGCGGTGAATGATCCGTCGCGTTCGGTGACTCATCGCGTGCGCCAATCAGCGGGCAACTACGCGAATTCTGTTTCGGCGCTCACTGAGCCCGTGGATGATCAGTCATGGCTCGATCGTTGGCGTCGAGCCGACGATGCTGTTGAAGAGGCGCTCGCAGTATCTCTGGGAGCGGCAACTTCGATCACTGAACCTGGAGTTGCGCGCAATGTTGTCTCTGCGATTCCTTCTGGTGGAACGCTTGTCGTTTCTTCGTCGATGCCAGTTCGCGATGTCGAGTGGTTTAGCGCTCGACGTGAGGGTCTTACTGTGCTGTCGAACCGCGGAGCGAATGGGATCGACGGCGTCGTCTCCACCGCTGTTGGCGTAGCGCTCTCAGGAGTCCCGACCGCTTTACTTATCGGCGATGTTGCTTTCCTGCACGACACAAATGGTCTGCTCGGTCTCGATGCTCGTGGCGTGGATCTCTGCATCGTTGTGATTGATAACGATGGGGGAGGAATCTTTTCCTTCCTGCCCCAAGCGTCGGTGCTTGAACCCACGCAATTCGAACAGCTCTTTGGTACGCCTCATGGAGTCGACTTGGCAATGCTGGCTCATGCCCACCGATTGCCAGTGTTGGAAGCATCTGATGATCTGGCCGTTGGTCTGGCTGTCGAAGCCTCGATGACAACGGGTGGGGTGCATGTGATTCTCGCCCGATCAAACCGTTCCGAAAATGTTGCCGTTCACGATGCATTGCATCAGGCAGGCACCGCTGCTGCTGCAGCGTCTGGTTGGACTACGGCCTAACGATTGCGCCGAGCATGGTTTGAAGCTTTGCCCGAGTTTCGGCCAGTTCTTGTTCTGCCTGAGAATCAGCAACGACCCCAACTCCGGCGTGGATTCGTGTGTGCGTTCCGTTGATCTGCGCCGACCGGATGCCAACTGCCCATGTTCCGTTGCCTTTGGCATCGACCCATCCGACTGGACCTGCATAGCGGCCTCGGTCGAGGCCCTCGAGTTCGTCGATAAGTGCGAGCGCCGCATCGCGGGGCATTCCGCCAACCGCAGGTGTCGGGTGCAGTGCTCCGACAAGATCGAGAACCGAAGCGACGGGCTCAGAGAGTTGCCCTTCGAGACGAGTTGAAAGGTGCTGCACGTTGGCGACGGCGACGATCGATGGTTCTGCCTCTTCATCGAGATACGAACACCACGGCAACAAGGTGTCGTGCACCATGTCGATGGTGTGGCGATGTTCATCTTTGGTGTTTGTCGATGCCAATAACGCCGCAGCAAGTCGTGCATCAGTGTCTGGATCGCCGCTTCGGGGCGCGGTCCCCGCCATCGGATGGGCTCGAACGACAGTTCCGATCCGTTCCACTAAAAGTTCAGGAGTTGCTCCGACGAATCCGTCGATCAAGAACAAATGACTTGCCGGAAAGGTTCGGCGAAGCTGCGACACCACTGCGCTTGGGCTGATGGGTCGGTCGGTAACGATTTCGATTCCGCGGGCGAGAACAACTTTGCGGGCATCGCCTGCTGCGAGACGTTCAGTGGCATTTGTGACGGCCGCACACCAGTCCTCGGGGCTCCGTAAGGGGTGAATGTCGAAGCTTGAGGGTGAATTGGTTGATGAATGAAGTCCCGCGTCCCGCGCAAAGCCGGTGCCGATGCGAGTGGTACGTCCAAGAACCTCTTCGATTTCAGCTTCGGAGGGCTCATTGTCTTGGTGAGCGATCGTGGTGAGCCAGGTAGTGTCATCGGCGTTGCGGCCAACGACGATCCGAGGAATGATCAACTCGCCGTCGAGGTTTGCGTCGAAAGGAAACGCGCCGAAGGCGACAACTCCTGAACCAGGTATCTCGAGTTCGTCGATGACCTCGATGTTTCCGAACGCAGCATGCGCCGACACTGAGGTGAGTGAGCGGTCGTTTCGTGGAACGATGACTCGCGCCGAATGGCCGATGCCGACGATGCCCACGCCATTCGTGACGAAGAGCATGTCGTTGTCGTCGCATAAGGCGACGAGGTCAGTGTCAATCGCAAGTGCACGAGTGCGAGCAATCATGCCCCCGGTCTGATTCACCGCTGGTCGTCGCTCCGTGTCGCGGTGATGAGTTGAGAGATGCCAACGGAAAGTAATTGCCGTTCGACTTGCACAAAGCCCGCGTCGGCAAGTCTTTGCAACATCACACCAGGTTCGGGAAGATAGGCAACTGATTTTGGAAGGTACTGGTAGGCCGAAGGATCGGAAAGAAGGCCACCCACCTTGGGGACGATGGAACCGAAGTAGATCGAGTGGCCCCAGCGCAGGAAGCGATTCGGAGGCTCGGCAACCTCAAGGAAGGCGATGCGTCCTCCGGGTCGAACGGTTCGAGCAAGCTCCGTGAAGAATCCATCGAGTTCGACGAGGTTTCGAAGAGCGAACCCGCAGGTGACACCGTCGAGCGAGCTATCGGGTACGGGAAGTGCAAGTGCGTCAGCTTCGGCGAGCGGAGCTGAGGTTCGTGCTGCAGCGAGCATTCCGAATGAAAGATCAAACCCGATTGGTCGAAGACCCTGTTTCTGAAGTTCGCGACAGAAGTCACCGGTTCCGCATGCGAGATCGGCGACAAGCGAACCGTCGGGGAGGCCAAGTTCGCGCACGGTGCGTGTGCGCCACGCCACGTCCATGCGGAACGTCATCACCCGGTTTACAAGGTCGTAGCGAGGCGCGATCGCGTCGAACATCGAACGAACGGCTCGGACTTTTTCTTCGCCCTGCGGAAGCTGCTGGCTGTCCATTTCGGTCACGGAATCAGCCTACGGGCCTATGGGCTCAAGTGACGAAGCAGGGCCTTCATTGCGGTGTCCGTAACTGACCTTCGCCTCAACGCCGCACTGTTGTCGAGGTCGTCGAGGTCGTCGATGAAGAAGCCGATGGCGCTCTAGGCGTGGCGATTCCAAATTTCGCAAGGTTCGAGACACTTGGGTATTTGAGGCCGGCCGGACCTTCAGCGAAGGCATTGAGAATATTTTCGGTCACTTTTTGGAGTTTGCAGATCGGCGTGGTCGGAGGACCAGCCGGACATGGGTCGAGGAGTCGTGGCGACCATCCAAAGGTTGCGGCGGTGAACACGCCGGCACCGCTCGGCACGGTGTACCAGGTGGAATCAGCGAACGACGCTTTGCCGCGACATGTGACGGGGGAGTGGGCCAGCACCTGAATATTTGGTGGCGTCGGCGCACTTGGCGTTACTCGGTCGTATTCATTGCCGACCATCTTCGACACGCGGTCGCCATTTTTGAATTGGGATCCTTCAAACATCCACATGGACGCATCGCCAACCACCCAATCGGCTTCGACGGGGTTGCATTCGTAATACGAACCTGTGAGGGAACTCTCGGGGTTTGCCGAAGGACCTTCGCGGAACGAAGTAGTGACGCGCTCGTTGTCTTTTCCGTAGAGGGGGTCACGAGTCGCATCGCGGTAGTTGACTTCGAGTCGGGCCTGTCCGGTGGGTGAGTCTTCAAGACGAATCCGACGGTAGACGTTGTTGGCACCGAAGAATCCGATGTTGACACCAGCATCTCGAGCGGCTTCAAGGTTCTTGCGCATCTCGACCGTGTAGTACTCGTCGTGTCCCGGGATAATGATGCCGCGATGGTTCTTGGCCAATTCCCCACGCTGGTGAAGGTCGATGTTGGTCCAGTACGACACGTCGTAGCCATAGCGCTCTACGAACGTGATGAACTCCCGTTCACGGCCAAGAAACTCGCCACTGCCGTTTCCGGTGTACGGGCGATCAAAGCTCACGACATCGGCACGTCCATTTGTGCCCGTATAGAGGCTTGCTCCGCCCCAACCGTTGTAGGACTGCCAGGTTGTGACGGCACTCTGCATCAAGAGATCAGATGTGCTCTTGTCGTCGCGAATGACGAGAGGCACGAATGTCTCGCCACCGTCATCGCTCTCAAGTTTCAGGAGATACTGACCAGGCGGCCAGGTTGTATCGGCATTGATCGTTAACGAAGGCGCCCATGGAGCGCTCCAAGTCTTTGTTGCTGCGTTCTGCACGGCTTTTGGTTGATTGACTCCGGGTTGCGGTTCGCTCTTCCAGATCAAGCGTGCGCCGTTGCCGGCGTACCAGCCAATTCGATATGCCGAAACTGTCCACGACTTGGCTCGGGTTGAAACTTTCAAAACTGCAGATCCGCCAACATCGATACTTGTGGTGTCAAGGAAGCCCTCGACTTTGGCCCACATTGCGCGATCGTCGGGGATCTTCCACTCGGTGGTACCGGGCTTCGCGTTCTCTTCGGCAATCCAGCCCTTGACTCGGTACTGCGAGTAAGGATCTTTTTTATCGACTGCAGGTGGTTTGGGCTTCGCTTCGGTACTCGAAATCGATGTCTGCGATGACGAGGACCGGCCCGCAGAAAATGCTGTTGCTCCTACTCCGATAGCGAGGATGGCGATGCCAAGTACAACCAGTTTCGCTCGCGACAGTTGGGGCTCCTTGGCGTGCTTCACAGAATAGAAAGGTTAGGGGTCAACCGTTGCGCTGTGGTGTCGCCTCGATGCGAGCTCGTCATCAGAACTGGTGACGAGGGACTGGGCCCATCGGTAGTCGGCCTTGCCCGCAGGTGACCGCTCGATCTTGTCGACCACGATGATGTCCTTGGGAAATTTGTAGCGAGCGATACGGCCATCGCAAGCAGTAAGCAGTTCCTCGGTGGTGGCAGAGAATCCATCCCTCATCTGCACGATGGCCACGACTTCGTTGCCCCAGCGTTCGGACGGCCGGCCGGTGACGATGACGTCATAAAGCGCTGGGTGGTGAGCGAGTGCGGCTTCAACTTCCTCGGCGAAAATCTTTTCTCCACCGGAATTGATTGTTACCGAATCGCGGCCGTGAAGTTCCAACACCCCGTCGGCGGTAATTCGAGCCCGATCTCCGGGGACGGAGTAGCGGACGCCATCGATTGTTGGGAACGTGCGCTCGGTTTTTTCTGCATCACCGAGATAGCCGAGGGGCACGCGCCCGCATTGGGCTAACCAACCGAGATCTTCGTGTCCGGGTTCAAGACGGCGGTCGAGGTCGGCCGAGATGATCGCCATACCAGTACCTGGTTTGAACGTACCGGTCGTGATCTGCGCACCTGCTCCGATGACTTGGCTTGCCTGCTGGCCGGTTTCCGAAGAACCGAGTCCATCCATGATTGCTATTGACGGAAGTCGCTCGAGTAGGGAGGACTTCACGGGTGCCGAGAGTGCAGCGCCGCCGCTAATGAGCAATACGAGCGAAGAGAGGTCGTGGGGTGCTTGGTCGAGTTCATCAAGAAGTGGTCGACCAAACGCATCCCCGACGATCTGCGCGATGTTGATGTTCTCGCGTTCGATTGTGTCGCAAAAGTCAGCGGCATCAAATGTGGTCGGGTTGTGGGGAAGCACGATTGTGTTGCCATTCCCTAGTGCATTCAGCGCCATCCAATGTGCGGCGCCATGCATGAATGGAGCCGATGGAAGAACCCGCATTCCGCCTTCGACGGCGTTCTCGAGAACCGATTCGATTGAGTCGTACTCGACTCCCGTTGAAATTTTTCGCCCCCCGAGTGCGGCCGGATAGATGTCGCCTTGGCGCCAAAGTACGCCCTTTGGCATTCCCGTCGTCCCCCCGGTGTAGAGGATGTAGAGATCATCAGGTGACGGGGTTTCGAGCGGCGTCATTGGTGCAGATGCGAGGACGTCCTCGTACCACTCAGCGCCATCAAGAAGCGGAGATCCGCTGTTGTCGTCAACCTGAAGAAGCAGTTGAAGCTCGGGAAGCTCCGAGCGGATTGCGTCAAGGGTCGCTGCGAATGCGGAATGAAAAATGATGACGCGAGCGCCCGAATCATAGAGGAGGTAGCGGAGTTCACCGGCAACGTAGCGATAGTTAACATTGAAAGGCGCAAGACGAGCTGAATACGCCCCCACCATCGCTTCGATGTACTCGGGACAATTGTGGAGGTACAGCGCGACGTGGTCCTGGCCGCTTTGCCAGTTCTGCAGTTCGGTTCGATTGGTGTGATGGCCAAACCCGCGATTGGAAAGAGCGGAGGCCAAGCGATCAACGCGGGCCATGAACGCGGCGTAGGTCAGCCGCCGGTCATCGTGGACAAGTGCTTCGCGAGTCGGGACTGCGTGAGCGACTGCGCGAATGACCTCGGACAGGTTGAAATCCATGAGTGACTAAGAAAACCAGATTCGCTGGTACTCGCGGCTTTGCTGGTGCAAGAGGAGCCCGAACAGCGCCAGCGGCATGATGAGGAAAAGAAGGAAACTGAAGTTCAAGACAGATCCGACTCCATCGTTCACGATTGCCAGAACAAAGGGGATTAGACCAACGGCGGCAACAGCAATACCGAGCCAGTAGCCCCACCGCTTCTCGTTTGCGATCCCGAAACCGGCACCCGCTCCGAGGATGATGAACAAACCAATTGGGTTTGTGAACCCTCCGAAGAGGACTGTGAATACGGCATCGATGTACAGCAGGTACACCGCAATCTGCAATGTTTGGGGCTGAGTCGGGTTTGTCCAACGTCGGGTCTCCATGGGGTGCGAGTCTGTCAGGAATGGAACCGATTGCCGTACCAGCGCATGGAATTTCTCAACGTGACCTTGTTGGTGTGACGTTGGCGGCTGGCTCAGGGACGCGACTCGCTCCGCTTTCGGGCCTGCTGCCGAAGGCGCTCTGTCCAGTGGGAAATCGGGCGTTGGTCGATCTTGCTCTTGATCGACTCGAACAAGTGACTCCCAACATGGCGGTGAACGCTCATCACTTTGCCGATGAGGTGCTCCGGCATATCGATAAGGAATGGGCTGGTGCTGTCGCTGTTTCGACCGAATCAGGCGAAGCACTTGGTACTGCTGGTGCACTTGCTCGTTTGCGACCATGGATCGATGGGCGGGGGGCGATTGTTGTGAATGCCGACAGTTGGTCGCCGACCTCTCTCGCTCCACTTGTCGATGGATGGGATGGTCGCAGCATTCGAATAATGGTGAATGGCGATGGGGGTTTTGGACCTCGGGCACGCATCGTTGCCAGCACGTTGCCTTGGTCGGTGACAAAGGACCTTGTCGAGCAACCCACTGGTCTTTATGAAGTTGTTTGGCGAGAAGCCTTTGAGCGCGGTGAACTGGAGGTCGTTACTCACGATGGCCCGTTTATCGACTGCGGCACTCCGCTTGATTACCTCGAAGCGAATCTTGCGGCAGCGGCGATCCACGGCTCCGCGATCGTTGGTGCAGGAGCAGTTATTGAAGACGGAATGGCTATCAGTGGAAGCGTGATTGGAGCCGGGGCCCACATCGATGCCGATGTTGTGGATTCGGTGGTGTGGCCGAATCAGTCCGTTGCGCGTGGCGAACGATTGATCCGCTCAATTCGTGCTGGCACTTCGGTCACCGTTGGTCCGCTGTGATTGGCGCGTAGCTGCCCGCATGCGGCATCGATGTCATTGCCACGATTGGCGCGAACAGTGACGTTCACTCCGAGATCAAGTAACTGATCGGAAAATTCCTTGACCTTCGCTGGTGACGAACCTGTGGTCGGCCAGCCGGGGGTGTCGTTGAGGGGAATCAAATTCACATGGGCACGCAAACTGCGGGCGGCTGCTGCGAGCTCGCGCGCATCGCTTTGGCGGTCGTTCACGTCAGCGATCAGCGCCCACTCAAACGAAAGACGTCGGTTCTTGACCTTGAGATAGTCCTCGCATGCGTCGTACAGATCGGCGAGGGGGTAGCGACGGTTAATGGGAACGAGTTCATCGCGTAACTCGTCATTGGCCGCGTGAAGCGACACCGCCAGATTGACCGGAAGCGGTTCGTCCGTGAGCCGACGAATTCCAGGAATGATTCCGACCGTAGAAATCGTGAGGTGTCGAGCGGAGATACCAATATCGCCGTGGATGCGATGGACTGCTCCAATCATTCGGTCGTAGTTCGCCATAGGTTCGCCCATTCCCATGAACACAATGTTCGAGACGCGGCGCGGTGTTGGGCCCTCATTTGCTCGACGTGCAGCGCGAACAACTTGTTCGACGATTTCACCGACGCTGAGATTTCGTTCGAAACCGCCCTGACCAGTTGCGCAAAATCCACACGCCATCGCGCAGCCGGCCTGCGTACTGACACAAACCGTCGACCGATCGGGGTAGTGCATGAGCACGGTTTCAACCGATGCTCCGTCAGAAAGTCGCCACAGCCATTTCACCGTGTTGCCATCGGCAGTTGCCGATTCGGTGACCATCTCGAGAGCCGAGGGCAGTGTTTCGCTCAGACGGGTTCGAAGCGAAGCGGGAAGTGACGTGATGTCCTTTGGCTCTGCGAAGTCGACATAGAGGCCCCTCCAGAGTTGGTCGAGCCGATAGCGGGGTTCGCCGTCGAGGATTGTGGTGAGCGCTTCGCGATCGGCTTCGAAGAGGGACATCGAATCAGTTGTCATGTCGGGCTACTTTCGGAACGACCCCACCAGCAGTGTGAATCGTGTTCGACGAAGCCAAGATCTCGATAGAGCGATTGAGCGGCCACATTGTCGTGTTCAACATGCAACATGCCGACCTCGATTGACTTCGAAGCAAGAAAGTCGAGTCCGGCGATCGTGAGGGAACGCCCGAGGCCCTGGCCGTGGAATGTGGGGTCGACAGCAATGACAAAGATTTCGCCGAGTCGAGGATCGGTCGCAGTTTCCGCGTGGACTCTGGTCCAGCAGAACCCGGCAAGGGTTCCGTCGATCTCATGAAGCAGAAACCCTTCGGCGTCGAACCATGGCTCTTGAACAAGCTCGTTGAGTTGATCGTGCGTCCGGTTCGATTGGTCGGGATGCCAGGCGAAGGCCAGGTTGTTCACACGCAAGAACGCGTCGTCATCTGCCCCCACAACGAATGCTCGGGTGGGAAACGGAGGGGTCGAATCGGCAAGTGGAAGGCGAATCCGTAATTGCTGATTGCACCGAACGAGGCTGAGGCCGGCGGCGGCTGCTTCGGCCGCGTCAGCGTCAGTGGCTGGTTCTGATTCCAGCGAAAGAAGCCTGCCTGCGTCATCGCGACGTTCATTGCGCACGGCCGGACCCTACCGGCGCTGACGGCAGTAGGGTCCCGTTCTCATGGCCAAGCCCCGTTCTCCGAAAGGTCGAGCGAAAGAGACGCTCGCTCGCCTCGACCTTGAATATCCCGATGCGCAGTGCGAACTCGATCATCGGAATCCCTATGAGTTGCTGGCCGCCACGATTCTTTCGGCCCAGTGCACCGACGTTCGCGTCAATCAGGTCACCCCGGCCCTGTTCGCTCGGTTCCCCTCACCAGAAGATCTCGCGGTCGCCGATCCTCTCGAAGTGGAAGAACTGGTTCGCAGCACGGGCTTTTACAAGAACAAGGCCCGGTCGCTCATTGGAATGGCTCAGGCGCTTGTCGAGCGCTACGGCGCCGAGGTTCCATCGTCGATGGAGGAATTGGTCACCGTTCCTGGGGTTGGTCGAAAAACCGCAAACGTGGTCCGGAGCGTGGCGATGGACCTTCCCGGGCTTCCCGTCGACACCCATGTCGGTCGACTCTCGATTCGGCTTGGGCTCACGACCGAAACCGATCCGGTGAAGGTCGAATATGTACTCAACGACATGATCCCACCGGCTGATTGGGGCCGATTCAGCCTGTTGCTCATTCTCCACGGTCGCCGGGTTTGTGCATCTCGCAAGGCTCGCTGTGTCGATTGCGTCCTCGCCGACTATTGCCCATCAGTCAGCCTCTGAACCTAAAGAAGAATCCAGGGGATGAGGGTGAAGATCGGCCTAGTGCGTAGGAATCTTTCACTGTAGGCCGGTACGAGATCGTCAAATTTCCGCGCTATGTTGATCTTGTCAGGCTCCCGCCGCCTGACATGGTGACAATCATCTGGGATCCGCCGCCCAGTGTCACCGTGTCGACGCCCCCTCGTGGGGCGTCGACGTCTTTTTGCTCCCAGGTACTGTCGACCCAGCTATTGGAGTTCCGCGACGGCATCACAAATGCAGTAACTGTCTGAGCCAGAACGATCCATGCTCAGGTCTGCGAGACTTCGCCCGTGCATAACGAACGGGCCCAATTGTCGAGTGCGACCACCACGCTTGAGGAACTTCTTGATCGGGTGAGCTCAACTGCTGAAGCGGTCTTGGCTGCAGGTGATGAATCGCTGGCCTCAGACCTGTTCGAAGTTGAACGGTCCTTGCGCACAGCGCATCGTCGACTGGTCTCGGCCACGCGTCGGGCCGGCTGAACCGGTAAACCTCTCCGGGCCAAGGTGGGCCGACCGCTAGCGTCCTAGTTCGTGTTGAACCGTCTTGATCTCCGTGGACGTACCGGCGACAGTCTTGTCGCTGATCTTCCGCGTCCCGATCCGGCTGGTGAAGGGCCCACCGACGCGGTGCGTTCGATTATCGCTCAGGTGCGCGCGGGTGGCGACGCCGCGGTGCGAGAACTCACCGAAAAGTTCGATGGAGTGGATCTTGCCGATTCACGGGTGAGCCATCAGGAACTCGACGCTGCGCTCGCAGCAATTCCAGCGGAATTGGCCGACGCCCTTCGTGAGGCCGCCGATGCCGTCCGTAATTTTCATGTTGCACAGCTTCGCGACGACCACACAGTTATTCGGGGCGGAATCACCGTTACGGGACGCTCCGTTCCGGTCGATCGTGCCGGTTGCTATGTGCCTGGCGGACGCGGTGCGTATCCGTCCTCGGTCCTGATGACCGTGATTCCTGCGCAGGTCGCAGGGGTTCCCGAAATCGTTTTGTGTGTGCCGCCAGATCGCGAGACCGGAAAGATTGCGCCGGCCACGCTGGCTGCAGCTGCAATTGCTGGCGTCAATGAGGTTCGGGCCATCGGCGGAGCGCAAGCGATCGCAGCAATGGCCTACGGGACAGAATCATTACGGTCTGTTGATGTCATTGCTGGTCCGGGTAACGCGTATGTTGCGATTGCCAAGCGCGAAGTCGCGGGTCGTGTTGGTGTTCCGATGGCGTTCGCCGGTCCATCTGAAATTGTTGTCGTTGCCGATAACACCGCACCGACTGATTTCATCGCGATCGACCTCATGGTGCAGGCCGAACATGGCCCCGATGGGCTCGCATGGTTTGTTACCTGGGACGAAGCCGTTGCTGATGCTGTCGATGAATCGCTTTCTCGTCTCGTTTCGCAAGCGCCGCGTCAGAGCGAGATCGAAGCCACGTTCGCATCTGGTGGATTCTGCGCTCTTGTCGACTCGCCCGATGTCGCCATCGCCGTGGTGAATCACATCGCGGCGGAGCACGTTGAAGTCATGACTGCCGATGCTGCAGCTCTTGCGTCGGGCATTCGTCATGCCGGTGCGGTGTTCCTCGGACCACTTGCTCCTGCATCGATCGGCGATTACGTCGCCGGGCCGAGTCACGTGCTGCCGACATTTGGCACCGCGCGCTTCGGCAGCGCGCTCACAGTCGATGACTTCACTAAACAGGTTCATGTCGTCGCAGTAAATCGCGCAGGGTTCGATGCAGCCGCGCCAGTGGTGGCAGCAATCGCCGATGCGGAAGGTTTGGCAACCCATGCCGAATCGGTACGCCTTCGTTCCCGCGCGCTCGAGGCTGACTCATGATCACGCCTCGCGACGATGTCGCACTTCTAGACAGCTATCACTCTCCGCAGGTCGATGTTGCGGTTCGTCTGAATACGAACGAGTCGCCAGATTCACCTCCGGAGGAGTGGACAAACGCAATCGCCGAAGCGCTTGGTTCCATCGAATGGAATCGCTATCCCGATCGCGCTGCGACAGAACTTCGAACCAAGATCGGCGCGCTTCACGGCGTTGGCCCGGAACAGATCTTTGTGGCCAATGGTTCCAACGAAGTTCTGCAGACGGCCATGCTCACCTTTGGTGGCCCAGGCCGCACAGCAGCGGTCTGGGAACCCACGTATGCGTTGCACAGTCACATTTCGCGCATCACCGGAACCGCGGTGGTCGAAGGTGAGCGTGCCGTTGATTTCTCGACCGACCTTGCCGAGGTTCGTCGTGTCATCGACCTTGCCAAACCTCAGGTCAGTTTCTTGTGCTCGCCGAACAATCCAACTGGTGTCGTTGACGACGAAGCAACGGTTCGTGCGGTGCTCGACATGGTGATTGCGGTCGATGGGCTTCTCATCGTTGACGAGGCCTACGGTCAGTTCGCACCATGGTCAGCCGATGTCCTCATTGCCGAAGACGTTCCGCTCGTTGTTAGTCGAACGTTCTCAAAGACGTGGTCGATGGCGGCATCTCGTCTCGGGTATCTCGTTGGTCCGGCCTGGATCATCGCTCAACTCGAAAAGGTCGTTCTGCCGTATCACCTCGACGCGTTCAAGCAGGCCGCCGGAACACTGGCGCTTGCTCATGTCGAAGAAATGAACGAGCGCGTCAGTCGTTTGGTCGAGGAACGAGGGCGGTTAGTCGCACGACTTTCGGAGCTCGATGTCGATGTGTGGCCTTCCGGTGCCAATTTCGTATTGTTTCGACCGCGCTCGGTCGATGGCAGCGATGTTTGGCAGCGTTTGGTTGATAGGTCTGTACTTGTTCGTAATTGTTCGTCGTGGCCGCGCCTTGAAGGCTGTTTGCGTGTCACGATCGGAACACCCGGCGAGGACGATTCGTTCCTTTCCGCTCTTGAGGAGGCCCTCCAGTGAGTGCAACACGAACCGACGATGGTCGCCGAGCGGCAACAGTTGCTCGCGCAACCTCAGAAACATCCATCGTCATTGAAATCGATCTTGATGGTGAAGGTCGTCACGAGACATCGACCGGTCTGCCGTTCTTTGACCACATGCTCGCCCAACTTGGTCGCCATGGCGGTTTCAACCTGATTGTTAAGGCCGAAGGCGATCTTCAGATCGACGCTCATCACACCGTTGAAGATGTCGGTATCGCTCTTGGCGAAGCTTTTGCTGTCGCTCTCGGCAATAAGGCTGGTGTTCGCCGCTTTGCCTCCAACCGGGTTCCACTCGACGAGGCTCTTGTCGATGTTGCGCTCGATCTTTCCGGCCGCCCATTCCTCGTGTACGAGGTCGAGTTTCCTGGCCAAAAGATTCTGAGCGATCCTCCCTTCGATCCTCAGCTCATCGAAGAGTTCTGGCGCGCGTTTGCAACCTCGGCCGCGCTCACGCTGCACATCTCATTAGTGCGCGGCGTGAACACTCATCACATCATCGAAGCGACGTTCAAGGGCGTTGCCCGTTCACTTCGCGACGCAGTGCGCATCGATGGTGGGGGAGTTCCCTCCACCAAGGGCGTGCTGTGACCAACGATGTCCGGCCGCTTGTTGCGGTTCTTGATTACGGCATTGGGAATCTGCGTTCAGCGCAAAAGGCGCTCGAGCGTGTGGGGGCTGACGCACGCCTAACTGCCGATAGCGGACTCATCGCCGATGCCGATGCTGTCGTTCTTCCCGGTGTTGGCGCATTCGGCGCGTGCATGGACGCATTACGTGACTGTCGACTCGACGGGGTCGCAGTCGCTGCGGCGAGTGATGATCGCCCGTTCCTCGGCGTATGTGTCGGTATGCAGATGTTGTACGAAGGATCTGAGGAATCACCGGGCGCTACAGGGCTCGGTGTATTGCCTGGTCGACTTCGGCTTCTACCCGACACGGTGAAGCGGCCGCAGATGCAATGGAACCTTGTTGATGTTCGTCGACCAAGCCAACTCTTCGCGTCGGTGGAAGATCCGGTCTGGGTGTATTTCGTTCACTCTTATGCCGCCGATGCTGAAGGCGAATCTGTGAGTGCAACCTGCGACTATGGCGGTCCGGTTGCGGCGGCAGTCGAACGTGATGGTTTGTGGGCCACGCAGTTCCATCCCGAGAAATCAGGAACCGTTGGACTTGAACTTCTGCGGGGTTTCGTCGACTCCGCCCGCCTGAAGGCTGGAAACTGATGGAGCTGTATCCCGCTATCGATCTTCTGAATGGTCAGGCAGTGCGCCTGTATCAAGGCGACTATGCACGCGAGACTGTGTACAACAACGACCCAGTTGCTCAGGCCAAGGTATTTGCCGATGCCGGCGCGCGATGGATCCACGTTGTCGATCTCGATGCCGCGCGCACGGGTTCGCCACTCAATCGCGAAGTCATTGCTGCGATCTGCGATGCAGTCGACGTGCCGATTCAAACGGGCGGTGGCGTTCGCAGCGAAGAAGCGGCCGATGCATTGTTCGACGCCGGCGTCGCACGCGTCGTGCTGGGTACAGCAGCCTTAGAGGATCCTGATTTTGTTCGTGCACTAGCAGCGCGACACGCGGTGGCTGTTGGTCTGGATGCTCGTGGTCGCGAAGTCGCGGTGCGCGGTTGGGAAGAGGGGTCTGGAAAAGACCTTCTTGACGTTGCTCGGGGTTTTGCCGATGCTGGAGTTGAGGCGCTGATCGTCACCGAAATTGGACGAGATGGAACGCTTGAGGGTCCCGATCTTGACGGACTCGGAGAAGTTCTTGAGGCAACCGAACTACCCGTGATTGCTTCGGGTGGCGTGGGGACCCTTGCCGACATCGTTGCTCTTGAAGCTCTCCGATCAGCCGGTCGGCGCTTATCAGGCGCGATCGTGGGTCGTGCGCTGTATGAAGGTGCATTCACGGTGCAAGACGCGCTCAGCGCGGTTTCACCAAACTCCTGAATCGATGATTCGCTCGCAGTCCTAGACTTCGACAATGGATGCTTCCGACTGGAACGCGCGCTACGACACATCTGAGCTCATCTGGAAGGGCGAACCGAATCAGTTCCTTCCGCTCGAGGTTGCAGATCTTGCCCCAGGCACCGCGCTCGATCTCGCTTGTGGCGAGGGTCGAAATGCCGTTTGGTTGGCCAAGCAGGGCTGGATCGCTACTGGCGTCGATTTTTCCGATGTGGGTGTTGAAAAGGGTAGAGCGCTTGCCGCGGAAAATGGCGTTGAGGCAACTTGGGTTGTTGCCGATGTCACGACATGGGAACCGCCCGCTAACGGCTACGACCTTGTCGCGGTTTTCTATCTGCAACTTGCCGCCGAAGAACGGCGGGCATCAATGATCACCGCCGTTCGTGCTCTTGGGGTCGGTGGAACCTTGGTGTTGGTTGGCCATGATCTTCTCAACCTGACTGAAGGGTACGGAGGTCCACAGAATCCTTCGTTCTTGCTGACGGCTGAAGACATCATCGATGACCTCACTGCGGCGGAAGTGCTCCTTGACGTTGAACTGGTGACCGAGAAGTCGGGCCGGGTTGAGCGTTCGGTGTCAACCGACGATGGCGAACGCGCAGCGATCGACACGCTTGTGCGTGTGCGACGCGTGGCCTGATCACGATGAAGACCGCTCGGATCATTCCCTGCCTTGACGTCACCGATGGTCGTGTCGTGAAAGGCGTGAACTTTATTGGCCTGCGCGACGCTGGTGATCCTGTCGAACTTGCCGCTCGTTACGACGCCGACGGTGCCGACGAACTCGTGTTTCTCGACATCACGGCTACCTCCGATGGTCGAGAAACCATGGTTGATGTTGTTCGACGCACTGCGGAACAGGTGTTCATTCCGTTCACGATTGGCGGCGGAATTCGGACTGTCGACGACGCTCGCACGATGTTGCGTGCAGGGGCCGACAAAGTCTCAGTCAACAGCGCCGCCGTTGCTAGGCCTGAACTCATTAGCGAGATTGCTGAAGTGTTTGGGAATCAGTGTGTGGTGTGCGCCATCGACGCTCGCCGTCGTGCAGTCGATGGCAGCTCAGACGAAGGCTGGGAGGTCTACGTCGCAGGCGGACGAACCCCAACTGGTATTGATGTCATCGAATGGGCGCAGCGTGCTGAATCGCTTGGGGCTGGCGAGATCCTTCTCACGTCAATGGATCGTGATGGCACCCGTGATGGCTTCGATCTTGAACTTACCTCCGCTGTCTCAATGGCTGTCGGAGTTCCGGTGATTGCCTCTGGGGGCGTTGGAACCCTTGATCATTTGGTCGAGGGAGTTGTGTCCGGTGGAGCCGATGCCGTGCTCGCCGCATCGATCTTCCACTTCGATGATCACGCAATTACTGATGCAAAAGCACACATGATCGCGGCCGGGGTCAACGTCCGTCCCTAACGAGAGTTCTCGGTCACGTTGCGAACTGGGTGTCGATAGTTGTAACGATCAGGGCGGCAACCTTCTGGGTGCGTCCGACAAAGAAGTGATCGGCGCCAGCCACGGCGACAACTTCGGTATTCAGCCATGAAGCCGTTGCTTCAAGCGCTGAGTCGGGATCGCGGAATTGGTCATGCTCGGGAATGATGAGCAACTTGAGGCGCGGATCGCTTCCAGCGGCAGCAGTGAGATCCTGAAGGGGAAGAACGCGCAATGGGGGAGCGCAAGCCAACCACGCAGCGATTCGCGAGTCGAGGACAGAAAGCGATGTGTCGGCGCCAAACGACCAGCCGGAGACAAAGACGGGCAGTTCTGGACATTCTGAGCTGATGGTGTTGATAGCGGCCACAATGTCGAGTGTCTCGCCGATGCCAAAATCGTGCTCACCTTCGGATGCGCCGACCCCGCGGAAGTTAAAGCGCAGCACTGCCAGGGCCGAGGCGGGAAGAGCGCGAAAGAGTTCGCTCGTCACCAGCGACGTCATGTTTCCGCCCTGTTGTGGGTGCGGGTGGCACAGAACCACCGCTGCTCGAGCATTCTCGGGAACGATTAGTTCGGCCTCAAGGGACAGTCCGTCGGATGTCTCGAGACGGAGGGAACGGATTGCGAAGTCGTCGGTCACGAATGGAGACGGTACCGTCGTGTCGTGACCTCTTCGCAGACCACCGATCGACTGACCGACGGCGTAGGCGCCGGCGGCGAAAAACTTCCTATCCAAATGCTGAATGATCGAGTTCTCGTGCACCTGGGCGGACCAGAGGGTGAGCGCCGTTCCACTGGCGGAATTCTCATTCCGGCAACAGCGCAAATCGGCAAGCGCCTGGTGTGGGCCGAAGTCATGGCGGTCGGTCCCAATGTCCGTTCCATGGAACCGGGTGATCAGGTGTTGTTCAGCCCCGAGGATCGTTACGAGGTCGAAGTGCGCGGCGACGACTACATCATCCTTCGTGAGCGAGATGTTCACGCTGTTGCTGCCGAGCGCCTCTCTGAAGGAAGCACCGGCCTCTACCTCTAGCTCTGAGTGTCGCCCGAAACTCTGTTCGTGGCGAGGCGGACGCACCGCTAGCGTGGCGCCATGCCTGAAAGCATTCCGATCTCCGTTACTGCCGAGCAACTTGCTGCAGTGACCTACAACGCCGATGGCCTTGTACCAGCGATCGTTCAGGAAGAAGGCACGGGTCAGGTGTTGATGATGGCGTGGATGAACGCCGATTCTTTGCGCCAGACCATGGAAACTGGCCGCACTTGGTTCTGGAGTCGTTCGCGACAGGAGTACTGGTGCAAGGGGGAAACGTCGGGCGATCGCCAGTATGTGCGCGAGGCGTATTACGACTGCGACGGCGACACTCTGCTCTTTGTGGTTGAACAAGAAGGCAAGGGTGCCTGCCATACGGGCAGCTACTCATGCTTCTTCACCGCATTTGGTGACGGTGACTGATCTTGGACGTTTTGCCGTCGCGTGATGAATTTCACGCACTCGCCGCCAACCACAGTGTTGTACCCGTTTGGCGTGAGCTTCTTGCTGACCTCATTACTCCGGTTGCGGCATTTGCTCGTCTCTGTGGCGACGATCAGCCCGGATTCCTTTTTGAATCCGTTGAGCATGGCGAACGCTGGAGTCGGTTCTCGTTTGTAGGCCGAAATCCGATCGCGACCTTGGTGCTCCGCAACGGACTCGTTTCTGTCGATGGCGATCTTCCCGCAGCGATGCCTCGTGACAAGGGCATCCTCGCTGCAATCGAATGGCTCCTCGCTGCCTATCGCTCGCCGACGATTGATTCGCTGCCACCTTTGCATGGCGGGGTTGTTGGTTATCTCGGCTACGACGTCGTTCGCGAAGTTGAAGATCTTGCCGATACTCCCCGAGATGCCACTGGTTACCCCGACGCAGTAATGGCCGTCATAGGCCAACTCGCTGCTTTCGATCACTTCCGTCAACGCGTCACGCTGATCGACAATGTTCTTGTTCCTGAGGGCGCAAGTTCTGGCGAACTCGATCAGTTCTACGACGAAGCGATTGTTCGTCTTGAGCAGCTGGCGGCCGATGGTGCGCAGCCGCTCGCTGAACCAATGGTCGATCCGCCTTCGCCGTCTCCGGAACTTCCCGAGGTCACCGGTTCGATGACCTACAACCAGTGGGAGGCCGCGGTCGACGTTGCGAAGGAACGCATTCTCGATGGCGATATTTTTCAGGTTGTGCTCTCGCAGCGGTTCTCGTTTGAACTCGGCGCTGACCCCTTCGATTTCTATCGAGTGCTTCGTCAAGTCAATCCAAGCCCGTACATGTACTTCGTGCGCATGCCGGAATTGAGCCTCGCCGGTTCATCGCCAGAACCGATGGTGAAGCTGGTTGACAACCGTGTGATCTCCCGTCCGATCGCTGGCACTCGTCGCCGCGGTGCTACCGAAGAAGAAGACCGCCGCCTAGGTGCTGAGCTTCGTGAACATCCCAAAGAAATAGCCGAGCACGTGATGCTCATTGATCTCGCTCGTAACGATGTCGGTCGCGTGGTCGAGTTCGGCACCGAACAACTTGACGAGATGATGATCCTCGAGCGCTACAGCCATGTGATGCATCTCACATCACAGGTATCGGGCGAGCTTGCAAGTGGGAAGACCCCCATCGATGTCCTTCGGGCCACGCTTCCTGCCGGAACTGTCTCGGGTGCTCCCAAGGTCCGAGCGATGGAAATCAT
>SXGQ01826163.1_pt1 | contig 24483 bp, 24 predicted proteins | sample 3178371 | NCBI WGS metagenome assembly SXGQ01 (sample SAMN11356859, study PRJNA531348) | freshwater metagenome | isolation source: freshwater sample F1-20 | place: China: Fuxian Lake, Yuxi | collected 2017-12-25 | reverse complement strand
TCCGGGGTCGCCTTGTGCTCACCTCGGCAGACTCTGAAGACGACGCAATTGCAGGAACTGTCGCGATCGCAATGCGTCGCTCGGCGATGTTCGGTCGTGCGCCGGCCATCCATGATCTCACTGTTGCCTTCACCCTCTGGGGTTATTTGTCAGAAGCTCCGGCCGACCTCGTTGCGGTTCGTGCTCAGGTTTTCGCTGCTGTTGCCAGCACACACCACTACATGGAACGTCGGGCAATCGTCGACGCGGTACCCGACGAGATTCTGCGTCTTGACCCTGCTGCGGTAACCGCACTTGTTCGTAACGAACCTTCTCGCATCATGGCGATGGCCAACGCCGCGTTGGCTGGTCAATCACACGACGACCACGCCTAACTTTTTCGAGCCGATTCGGCTGTCGGAAATGAACGTGCCCGGCTAGGGCGTTACGGCTGTGGTGGAACCAGTGCCCATGGCCGACCACGTCGCAGGAGTCGTAGCGAAGACATCGATTGGTGTTCCCGCAGGGATGGTCTCAGCGATCTTGGTCACGACATCATTTGGGATGCGGACGCAGCCGTTTGAGGCTTTGGTTCCAATGAGTTCGGGCTGGTTGGTTCCGTGGAATGCAACCTGCGGAAGGCCATTGTCGAACGTGTCAAGAACCTCGCTGTAGCCATTAATTGGCAGGATCCACGCGCCATAAACGCCGGTGTCGGAGGAGTTCTTGATCTTTTCAGTCACGAAGTAATGCCCGACCGGCGTCGGCGTTGAGTCCTTGCCGATGACGACATCAGTTTCAATGAACACATCAGGACCCTTGAAAACTTTGAGGTGGAACGTCGAAAGGTCCAGTTCCATGCGGTACTCGGTTGCCGCGATGGTGACATCGTCAGCCTTGACCCAGCCGGTGGTGTGGTTGGGGCGAGCGGTGATGAGTACCTTCATGTAGTCGCCCTGATTTTCAAGAACTTCGACAACAAGTGGATTCTTGTAATAGGTGGGGTTTGTGAATTCGTAACCGTCAACGGTCTTCTTGACTCCGGCGGAGTTGAGTCCGTTGCGGGGAATCGCAGGAACCTTCGAGGCAAGTGTCGTCGAGGTGCTCGAAGTGCTTGACGGGGGAGAGGTGGCGACACTCTTGGGAAGTTGTTCGAGCACTGTGAGTTTTGCGCCCTTTGCCGTCGCGTAGGTGGTTTGGAACGGAACGGAAGCCGTTTCGATCGATGTTGTCGTTGTGTCAGACGACGACTTCTTGTCGCTTGAACACGATGCTGCGCCCAGAACCAATACGAACGACATCGCGATAACGGCCAATGGGCGGAAGCGGCGCAAGAGGGGCGAAGTTGTCATTGAGTGCTCCGGGCGAAGAGGGGAATGGCGGGCCGGTCGGAAAATCTGCTCTGAATCGGCGACTCGACCAAATGAGCGAAGGCCTGACGGTACCATCGTCCCTGTGAACACCCCAGTCGCCCGAGTCCGCTTCGCCCCTTCTCCAACGGGCTATCTCCATATCGGTGGGGCACGAACCGCACTTTTCAACTGGCTTTTTGCTCGCCAGCAGGGTGGCGAGTTTGTTCTTCGTATCGAAGACACCGACGCCGAGCGGTCTCGCCCCGAACTGATCGACATCATCTTCCGCTCACTTGAGTGGCTGGGGCTCGATTGGGATGGCACGCCCGTTCATCAGTCCGAGCGTGGGGCCATGCATCTCGCTGCAGTCGAGAAACTCCTCGGTAACGGTTCTGCCTACTGGTGTGCCTGTGCCCCCGACGAAGTAAAGGCTCGGGCCGAGGCCCGCGGTGGGACACCTGGATACGACGGATTCTGTCGAGACCGTGCATTGGGTCCCGGCGATGGTCATGTTGTCCGATTCCGGGTCCCCGATTCTGGAAGTACGGCATTCGACGATCTCATCCGCGGCACCGTCAGTTTCGAACACGCCGTTCTTGAAGATTTCGTCATCCTTCGTTCGAACGGCACGCCGATGTTCCATTTGGCCAATGCCGTCGACGATGCCGACCAAGGCATCACTCATGTCATTCGCGGTGAAGACCTCATCAACGTCACACCGAAGGTGCTGCTCATCCGTGAAGCGCTTTCGATACCGGGTGAACTGATCTTTGCTCATCTCCCACTCATTGTGAATGAAAAGCGTCAGAAACTTTCAAAGCGTCGTGACGATGTTTCGGTGGGTGATTACATCGACCGTGGCTATCTGTCCGAGGCAATGGTGAACTATCTCGCCACTCTTGGTTGGGGTCCCCCTGATGACATCGAGATTCGACCGCTTGCCGAAATCGTTGATCTTTTTCGCATTGCCGACGTCAATAAGTCGGGTGCATTTTTCGACGTCAAGAAACTTCAACACTTCAACGGTGAATATATCCGCAATCTTTCTGTTACGCAGTTTGTTTCAAAGTCAACGCGCTGGCTGTATGAGGACACGCCTTGGGAAACCGATCGGTTCGACATTGCAACCTTCGAAGTTATGGCTCCACTCGTGCAAGAGCGCGTCAAGCTGCTTTCGGAAGTTCCTGGCTATGTCGATTTCCTCTTCGCCCCCGAACCAGTAATCGACGATGAGTCATGGCAAAAAGTCATGGTGAAGGGTGCCGAACTTGCAGATGCAGTGCTCAATCACGCGAGTGCACAGTTCGCTGACTGCGACTGGAATGCTGCGTCGCTCGAAGCAGCCTTGTTTTCTTATGCCGAACAGCACGAAATCTCAAAAGGCAAAGTCCAGGCACCCGTTCGGGTTTCCGTAACAGGTCGCAGCGTGGGGCCGCCGTTGTTTGAGTCCCTCGAAGTTCTCGGTCGCGACGAAACTCTTCGTCGAATCGCATTGGCGAAGGTTCGACTGCAGGGCTGACATGTTCTTTGGACTGCGCTGGGCGATACGAATCGCCTTCGGACTGCTTGCAGTTGTTGTGCTCTACATCGGCATCTCGTTTGCTCAGGTGTGGTGGGCATCGCGTCAGGACAACACTGCGCCTGCGTCTGCCATTGTCGTCATGGGTGCCGCGCAGTGGAATGGTTTGCCCTCGCCTGTCCTCAAGGGCCGACTCGACCATGCCGCCGATCTCTATCAAAAGGGCGTCGCGCCGGTAGTGATTGTGGCTGGAGGTAAGCAGGTTGGGGACAAGGTGACACAAAGTCTTGTCAGCTTTGAGTATCTGCGATCGAAAGGCATCCCTGAATCAGCTCTCAAGATCGAAGGGGCCGGCACCAATAGTTATGAAGAGCTTTCCTCAACGGCATTCATCATGCGCCAAGCCGGATTACCGCAGAACGTTGTGATTGTGACCGACCCCTATCACGCCTATCGCGTCGCCGATATTGCTGATGAGGTCGGTTTAGCTGCGCACGTGTCACCAACCTCGGGTAGCACAACCCTCAGCGACTACGTGCGCGAAACGGGTGCTGTCGCAATCGGTCGCATCATCGGCTACCGCCGATTGGCCGCCTGGCGCTAGCCGGATTCGGCTGCCTGGTGTGGTTTGGTGCCACCCCCGTTCCAGCCGGTAACGTTCGCTCGCCCTTCGGGGGTGGTGTAATTGGTAACACGGGTGGTTCTGGTCCATTTGTTGGGGGTTCGAGTCCTCCCCCCCGAGCTTTGAAGATCGGGCGTCGACAGAGTCGGCGCCCGTTTCGCGCCCCGGCTCGGCCCTTAGGCTGACCTCGTGACAACACTTCGATCTCTTTGTGTCTACTGCGGCTCCAAGCTTGGTAACGACCCCCGACACGAAGCCACTGCGGCAAAACTTGGGCGCCTTATGGCGCAGGCCGGCGTGCGCCTTGTGTACGGCGGTGGTTCGGTGGGTCTCATGGGAATCGTCGCTGATTCCGTTCTGGCCCATGGGGGCGAGGCGTTCGGAGTGATCCCGAAGGGGTTGTTCACCACCGAGATCGGACACCCGGGTCTGACGGAACTGGTCGAGGTCGGATCCATACACGAGCGCAAGGCGCGCATGGCCTCTGAGGCCGACGCATTTGTGGCGCTACCGGGCGGATTGGGGACGTTGGAAGAACTGGCCGAGATCGCAACCTGGTCGCAATTAGGCATCCACGCCAAACCGGTCGGAGTGCTCGATAGCGATGGTTTCTGGGAGCCCTTACTGGCATTTCTCGCCAGCGCAGCCGAAGCCGGTTTCATTAGGCCTCAGCATCGCGACATCATCGTCCGAATTACCGATGTCGACGAGGTGATCCCCGTTCTGTCCTCCAAAGCAGTGCCAGTGACCGAACCCCTCCTTGGTCTTGAAGAGTCCTGACCCGATGGGGTCTGGGCGGCACTGACGCGAGACAATTGGTCCATGGAACAGGTAGACATCGCTGTGATCGGTGCCGGTCCCGCAGGCTCATCGGCCGCGGCGTGGGCTGCGCGAGGCGGAGCATCGGTGGCGCTGTTCGAAAAAGCAGCACAGGGTCGTGAAAAATCCTGTGGCGATGGTCTGACCCCGCGAGCAATCGAAGAATGTCGTCGTCTCGGAATCGATGTCGAACGGTTTCATCGCATCGATGGATTGCGTGTGCAGGCCGGAAGCAAAGTTCGTGAAGTGTTGTGGCCCGATGGTGCGGTCCCGCCTGTTGGTGGGGTTGCGCCGCGCGCCGAGTTCGATGCAATGGTCATGCAAGCCGCAATCGATTCTGGCGCCGACTTTCGTGAGAATTCACCGGCGGAACCATGGATCGAAGACAACCGGGTACTTGGTGTCATCTGTCATGGCGAAAAGGTGCGCGCTGGGCTCACCGTGATTGCAACCGGGGCTGGTTCACCCGCAGCGCGCGCGGTTGGCGCAACGCGAATCGCGGCCTCGCCGTTCGGCTTAGCGATTCGTGGATACATCACTTCGAACCGCGCCGATGACCGCTACATGGAGGCATGCCTCACTGTGAAAGGTCCCGATGGTTCAATCGTTCCTGGATACGGATGGGTCTTCCCTGCCGGCAACGGCATTGTGAACATTGGTGTCGGCGCGTTGTCGACGATGAAGAACTTCTCTGATCTCAATCTCAACACCATGCTCGAGGCCTATACCGCTCAGGTGCGCGAGTCCTGGGGTCTTGGCGAGTTCGTCGCCCGACCCAAAGCGTGGCGGTTGCCGATGCATGTCGAACATCGCGGCGGGCCCGGTTGGGTTGTTGCCGGCGATGCCGCTGGCCTTGTAAATCCGTTCAACGGTGAAGGCATCGACTACGCGCTCGAATCTGGTCGACATGCTGCCGAATGTTTCCTCACTGAACCGGGGACCGCGTGGGCGTCGTATCAAGCAGTGCTGCGCAAGGAATACGACCCGTTCTTTGCCACCGCCCGCCGCTTCGCATGGCTGATTGGTCGTCCGAAGCTTCTGCAGTTCCTTTTGGGCATCGCCTTGTCGACGAACTTCACTATGAAACTTGTGCTTGACATCATGGCGAATCTGGTCGATATGGAACATCCTGGTTTGGCCGGCCGTTCCCTCACGATTGGTGGCAAGGCGTTGTCATTGGCCGACCCGCTTCTGGTTCGTTCTTCCGCCAAGGACAAGGCCAAGTCAGTAACTCCGGTCGGGTAGGTTCAGGACTCCCACAAGGGGATGAACGGGGGAGTCGGTCATGGGTAGTTCGCCAGTCGCCATTGTCACGGGTGCAAGCCGCGGAATTGGTCGAGCCGGAGCACTTGCTCTTGCCGAAGCTGGTTTCGATGTTGTCGTAAGCGCGCGCACCGTGCGAGAAGGCGATGGTGTAGCAGAACCCAACTCCGTTCGTGAAGAAACCACGCTCTCGGTGCCGGGAAGTCTTGAGCGCACCGCTGAGGAAATCGAAGAGCGCGGCCAGCGCGCGCTCATCGTCCCCATGGATCTCATCGACGTTGCGTCGGTCACCGCGCTTCCCGCCGCCGTGATGGCCGAATGGGGTCGCATCGACGTGCTGTTCAACAACGCGATCTTTCGCGGCGTTGGCACGCTTGATCGAATTACCGATCTCACGATTGAGTCGATGACCAACCTTCTTGCCGGCAACTTCATGAATCAGATCCTGCTTATTCAACAGGTGATCCCGCACATGCTTGCCGCCGGTGGCGGAACGATTATCGACATGGTTTCGGGTTCTGCTCGTCTCGATCCTGCTGGGCCTCCCGGAGAAGGTGGCTGGGGCATTCTCTATTCGGCATCGAAGGCCGCGTTTGGCCGCGTCGCTGGTGGTGTGAACGCGGAATATCGCGCTCAGGGCATCAAAGCGTTCAATGTGGACCCCGGCAATGTCGTGACTGAAGCTCGTAAAGCGGCCAAGCCCGACGATGAATACAGCAGCGGCTACGGAAGCGAGCCTGCCGAAGCAACAGGCAAAGTCGTTGCGTGGTTGGCGACTGATCCAACCGCCGACAAGTTCCTCGGTAAGTGGATCTTTGCGCCGAAACTTTGTTCCGATCTTGGATTGCTTCCTGGTTGGACCTTCCAGGTTCCGCAATGAACGCAGAGCAGTTGCAAGAATTCTCTGACCGACTCGAAATCCGATCTGTCGTTGAGGACTACGCGCGCTTTGCTGACCGAATCGATAACGAGGGTCTTGCGGGGCTGTTCGCTCCTGACGGTGTGCTACGCATCTTCGAGCGCGGCAATCCCGAACCAGTGCGACAACGCCTCGGGCGTGGCGAAATCTCTGAAGCAATCAAGGGATTGTCTCGTTATGACGTCACGATGCATTCGGTGAGCAATCACTACGTCGTTCTAAACGGCGATATCGCCAGCGGCGAAACCTATTGCCGCGCCACGCACGTCCGTACGGTTGAGGGTGGCGCTCCGGAAGCTCGCGAGAACTACGTCATGAACATCCGCTATCTCGACGAGTACGTGCGCTTGCCCGAGGGATGGCGCATTGCCAAACGTGAACTCCAAGTGGAATTCACCGAGGTCTTCCCAATTCTCTGAATCTCAAGATCAGCCGCGTAGAGAAGCGACCGACGAGGCATTCGCCAAGTCGAGTGCGAGTTCCGCTAATTCTGCGATGGTGTTCTCGGTGCTCGTGGTGTCATCGTCTGGGCGCGTGGCCTTGATGCGGGCCAAGGCCCCCTCGGTGATGATTGAGAGCTTGAAGACGGCGAGAACTCGGTAGACGTCGATATCTCGGAGAGAACGGCCGCTGGTTGCCTCGTAGCGAGCCAACAGGTGATCGCCCGAGGGAAAGCCCGGGTTGAGACGGTGCGGCTGAGGCGAGCGACTGCGCCACATGAGCGCACCGGCCTCGCCCCAGTACACGCTGACCATGCCCAGATCGGTAAGCGGATCGCCGAGGGTCGACATTTCCCAGTCGAGGACCGCCACCATCTTCGACGGATCAGTGTGACTCCACATGGTGTTGTTGAACGAGTAATCACCGTGCACGATCGATGCATCGGTGTGGGTGGGAATCGAACGCTTGAGACGTTCGGCAACCTCGTCAATGGCGGGAAGTTCTCGTTGTTTCGACTTCTCCCATTGAGTGCACCAGCGATTCACTTGACGTTCAAGGAATCCCGCGGGTTTTCCGAGTTGACCAAGACCTACCGCTTCGAAATCGACGGCATGAAGGAGAGCAAGAACATCGATGAGCTCGTCGCTTGCCGCAAGGGCTTGAGTTTCATCGAGGTGCGCAACCTGATCGGTGTCGGAGTAAACGATGCCATCGACGAAGTCCATCAAGTAGAACGGCACGCCGATGATTGATTCGTCTTCACACATTGCAACAGTTCTCGGAACAGGCACGTCGGTATTCTGAAGCCCGGTTTGCACGCGATATTCACGGCCCATGTCGTTCGCTGTTGCGAGGAAGGCCCCGACCGGCGGGCGACGCAGTACCCAATCATTGGTGTCGTCTTGAACGCGAAATGTGAGGTTCGAAGAACCCCCGGACAGGTGCGAGACCGTGATTGGTCCGCTCGCGGTGGAAACGTTGAAGCGAATCCACTCGCTGAGTGATGCAACCGGAACGGCCTCGGCGACCTGATCAGAGTTCATGTGACGGCAGTTTTCGCAATGATGTGGAGAAACTGCACCTCAAGCCGGTCGTGGACTACCACAGCTCGTTGACGTAGGTATCGGTTCCGACAACGGTGCGGAAGAACGGAGCAACCAGATGCACGTCGGCCAATCCGGCTGCGCCAACTGCCTCGGTATAGGTCCTCATACGATCGAGTGACTTGGTGACATCGCCACGAACGAAAATGACCTGCACGAGTCGTTCTGTGCCGCCTGCTGGGGTTCCAAGATCCATCGGCTGATCCGCCGCTGGAGTTGCCACCGGCTGCCATGACGACACGATTTCGATATCGGAACCGTTCATGAGTTCGGCATACGCGCCGGACTTTTCGAGTTCGGCATGGACGCTCTTAGCGGTGTTGCTTCCGCGGGCATCGAAGAACACCGTGAAGATGCCGTCGTACGCGCTGTCAAGCGCCACATCAACCGGAACGCCATCGGAATCGCGGTTTGCCGCACCGATGTAATCGAACAAGTTGGTATGGGTGTGCTTGCGCTCGGGGAAGCCGCGGTTATTGGTGTACAGCCACGTGACGCGCTCGGTGCTCCAATTGTTCCAGTCGTCGTGGTGTCCGCCCTCGATCCAGTAGATGGCCACGTAGGAGCCGGAATCAGTGGGGTTGGCAACAGCGGTGTCGCCCTCTGGCCAACGGAGATTTTTAAGACTGCGTGGTGCAACCCAACGCGAGCCCGACATCTGATGCGGTGCAACCATGCATCCTGCGTAGAAGTGATCGCGCTCGTACCAACGGTTGTAGGCCGATTCGAAACCAGGGTTGGGATCAACCATGGTGAGGAGCATCGATCCGACCTTCATCGGGTAGTCGTTAAGGCCGCCAACATCGAGTGGATATGCCATGAGTTCCTTCGCTTTCGAACGCGGGCGCAACGCCCCCTACGGGAAGTGAAACTAGCCGTTCAGGATGGAAGGCAAAGTGGCGATCAGCGTTGGGTCGCACCCAAGACGGAGACCCGATACATCAGACGGCGACCGGGGAAATCGTTGAAATCGCTTGTGAGATCGAGTCCTGTGATCTCTGCTCCAAGGGCGGGAGTGAGCCGACGAATCTGCATCCGCTGATGTTGACACTTTTCCCGACCACTCGTAGGTTCGCTGCACCGGCCGCCGGTTGGCGGCCCTTCATCTTGGGGGCTCAATTCCATGACAAACCTGTTCAGTTACGCCGGCAAGCGTGTTGTTCTCACTGGAGGGGCCACTGGTATTGGCGCCGCACTCGCTGAGTTGCTCGGTGAACTCGGTGTTGAGCACCTCACCATTCTCGACATCAAGGCACCAACCGGCCGCTGCGACACGTTCATCGAAACGAACCTCGCTGATCCCGCGTCGATCGATGCGGCGATTGCACAGATCGAAGGTCCGATCGACGTGTTGTTCTCCAATGCAGGCGTCGCGGCAAATGCTGGGGTGCGCACCTGCATGGCGGTCAACGTCGCAGCGTCGCGCCGACTCACCGACGGGCTCATTGATCGCATTACCAAGGGCGGAACCATCGTCTACACCGCGTCGATGGCAGGCAACGGTTGGCCCGCTCAGGTGGCGGAGATTACCGAGCTTCTTGAGATCGCCGATTGGGATGCGTTCCTTGATTGGTGCGAGGCGCACCCCGAGGTCGTCAACGATGTCTATGCATTTTCAAAGATGTGTATGCAGGTGTACACGATGCGTCGCTCGTATTCGGCAATTCGTGAAGGCATTCGCATCAACAGCATCTGCCCGGCGCCGGTGGATACGCCGCTCATGGCCGACTTCAAGGTTTCAATGGGTGAAGACGCCATCAACTGGGCTGTCGGCGTTCAGGGCAATGGTCGTATGGCTATTGCGACAGACATTGCGCCGTCGCTTGCGTTCATGGGTAGCGACGCTGCCGCATTCATCAACGGCGAAAACCTCCACGTTGATAGCGGTTTGAGCTCGGCCATGGTCACGGGCCTGGCCTTCAGTTGATCGCGATGCATCCCGACGACGAATTTCACCCGCCGACATCTGACGATCCCGAGTGGACCGAAACCTGTTGGTTCACCTTTGCGGTTCCCGAACGGAACCTGTCGGGGCAGCTCTACCCATATTTCAAAACAAATCAAGGTGTCGCTGCCGGCGGTGCATTCTTTTGGGACGGACGTAATGAACGCCCCGAAACCTGCGTGTACGCCAAGCAGTTCTGGCATCTTCCGCTGGTTGATCAGAAGCTGACTGATCTCACACTGGCCAACGGCATTCGCTACGAATGTCTTGAGCCACAAAAAAAGTGGCGTATTCGTTACGATGATCCCGACGGTGGCGATGAAATTCATGTCGATCTCATCGTCACCGGCATTGTTCCACCCAACATGTTGGGTGAATCGCACGTCGACCAGCCCTGCCGTTACCAGGGCACGATTGTCCTGCACGGCGAAACCATTGACGTTGATGACTACGGATTTCGTGATCGTTCGTGGGGCCCTCGTCCGCAGTTTGGGCAAGGTATCCATGGTGGATCAATGATGCGTGGTGGGTACAGCTACGCCACTGCTTCAGATTCGCACGCGTTTCATGCCATCACCATGGATTTTGGCACCGGCGCAATCGTGATTCACGGTTCGTACATGCGAGACGGCGAGTGGGCAAAGTTGAAAGGTGGCGAACGTCGAGTCATCGAACGTGACGGCGAAGGCTTTCCATTGGTCGTCGAACTCGATGGGGTCGACGAACTCGGCCGTGAGTTCAACGCTCGTGGGGAAACTACGAACTCACTTGGGTTCCTGATCAACCCGAATCTCTACACAATTAATTGCCTGACTCGTTGGTCATTCGACGGCATCACAACCTGGGGCGAAGACCACGACAACCATTCATTCCCCGACGCTCGCCGGTTGTTCCGCGAAGCTCGCGGTCAGTCGCTGTGGAGTCAAGATCAATGAGCAACGCGACGCGAACCGCGCTTGTCACGGGCGCCAGTCGCGGAATTGGCCGGGCCACCGCAATCGCGTTTGCAGAAGCGGGGTTTGATGTTGCCATCACCGCTCGAACTGTTGCCGATGGCGACCCGTCGTCACTAACAGAAGACGGAAAAGTACTACCGGGTAGTTTGGCGTCAACCGCAGCGGAAATTGAAGCGCTCGGTCAACGTGCAGTGCAGGTCCCGCTTGATCTTCTTGATCGCGATGCGCTCGTTCCTGCGGTTCGGTCTGCAATCAGCGGTCTTGGTCATCTTGACGTTGTGGTGAACAACGCGATCTACGTCACCGGTGGTGGTCCGAAGTATTTCCTCGACACCGACCCAGATGATCTCGTGAACCAGATGTGGGGCGATCTGACTGCACAGTTGTTGTTGCTCCAGCCACAGGTCGCACACATGGTTTCTCGCGGCGGTGGCGTCGTCATCAACATCGGTTCGGGCTCTGGGAAATGGAAGTTGAAGCTTCCCATTGGCCAAGGTGGCCCTCAGTTGGCCTATTGCGCAGCAAAGGCCGGTTTTCATCGCGCTGCCGATCGATTGGCATTCGAATATGGCGATCAGGGAATCGTTGCATTCACGATCGACCCAGGATTCGTTGCCACTGAACGAACGAAGATGGTCCGCGAACTTGGAGAGATCGCTTCACGCGGTGTCGAGCCGTCGGTTGTTGGTGCAGCAATCGCGTGGCTGGCGACTACGGGGGCAACGACCGAAAAGAACGGCAGTTACCACGAGGCCCAGGAAATCGCCCGCACAATTGGGCTGTTGCCGCCGCTTCCCGAAACTGACTGATTCGACGAGACGGAACTACAGGTTGGGCGCAACCTGGGTACAGGTGAGTTCAACGTGGCGCTCGACGAGGTCGTCGGGCATGCCCGCAACACTTGCCCACAAATACACGTGCTCAACCGGCGAACCTTCAGTTGCTTCGCGGATCGCTGTGACTGCATCGGTCGGAGTGAGCACTCGAAGACCAGGGATCTGGCCCTTTTGTGCCGCGCCTCCGCGCAGTTTCTCGACCGTGATTTCTTTCGGAGCGTCGCGACCTGAACCGGCAACTGCAGCGGCACGATAGGAATTCAACTGATGGGCGTAGTGGGGGAGGATGCGCTCGAAAGCGGCTTCGGGATCATCGGCGACGATGATGTCGAGCATTCCGCCCGTACGGGCAATTGCGGGATCGTGCCCGCCCTCGACAAGTCCTTCGCGGTAGGGATCAAGAAGCGAGCGATCAAGACTTAGGAGGCCAACGCCCAGACGACCAGCGCGCTTTGCTCCTTGTGGACCTTGATAGCCGAGCCAAAGAGGGAATGGATTTTGCGCTGCCGGGGGAGTGACGATTCCGTTGTCGAGCAAACGACGGATTTCGGCAACAGCGGCATCGGTGAGCCCGTATCGCTTTGTGATGTCGACGTTATAGAGCTCGTATTCGGGAACGCTGTACCCAGCGCCTATCCCAAGCTCGAGACGCCCGCCGGAAAGTTGATCAATGACTGCTGCTTCTTCAGCAACCAAGGCAGCCGGTCGTAACGCGGCGACAAGCACGGCGGTTCCGATACGCACACGCGAGGTGCGCGCTGCGGCCGCTGCAGCAAAAGTGAGCGGCTGGGGAAGATAACCATCGGTGAAGAGATGGTGTTCGGAGAACCACACCGAGGCGGCCCCGAGACGTTCAGCTTCGACGACGAGATCGAGTGCTCGCCCGTACACCTCGGGCCACGGACGGGCCCAAGGTGCAGGGTTGCGCAGATCGAAATAGAGGCCGAGCTTCACGACATGCGACCGACCATTGCGTCGTGGCCGATTGCGGGCTCGATGAACGAGCGGAAGTCGGGACCAGAACGCAGGTGATGACCACCGTCGACATTGATCGTGGTGCCGGTGATCCAGCGAGCTTCATCGCTGAGGAGGAAGGCAGCGAGGTTTGCGACATCTTCAGGTTCGCCAACATCGTTGAGCGGTGTGTTGACGATGTAGGAGTCGTAGACCGCTGATTCACGCGGGATACCTTCCATGATCTCGGTGGAGATGAAACCGGGGCGAATGGCGTTGAAGCGAACCTTGGTTTCGCCGTACTCATTGGCGGCGTTACGCATCATTTCTTCGATACCCGCCTTCGAGACGCAGTAGGCGCCGAACATGGGGTGGGGAATGTGGCCGGCAAGCGAGGACATGCCAACAAACGAACCGCCGCCTGCTGCGACCATGTGGGCGGCGGAGTACTTCACCGAGAGCATGGTGCCGAGAACATTGAGATGAAGCACACGCAGGAACTCGTCGGTATCGAGCAAGTGATACGGGCCCATGCCGCCTCCGCCACCGGCGTTTGCAACGAAGCCATTGAGGCCACCGAATGCGTCGACGTGGCCAGCGACAAGAGCGGCAACGTCGGCTTCAACGGTGACATCGGTGACCTGATGACGGATCTGACCCGAAGCGCCGCCCGCCTTGATGCGATCGGCAACCTCGATGAGTCTGCTCTCGGTCCGACCACAGATGGTGACGTTCATGCCGTCCTGGGCAAGACGGGTTGCGCACGCTGCGCCAATGCCGGTGCCACCACCGGTGACGATTGCTGAGCGACCTGCAAGTGATGACGACATGGGTTCCTCCGGGAAGTTTGAGAGTCGGCGACACGCTACTACCAACCCAAATTGCCCCTCTTTCAACCGACGGAGGAACGCAATGGCGTTCGAGGCCGGTGTCTAGGAGAGCGGTGTCCCGTCGAGTTTGTGGACGTCGAGACCGAATTCCTCGATGTTGTCGAGGCTGACGGTGATGCGCCCGGTGAGATCAGGGCCACAATCGCACAGGTAGAGAGTGCCCTCCACCATTGCCTCCATCGACTCGATCTGGTCGGGCCGCAAGCGAGCGCCCACGAGTGCAGCAGCACCTTCGGAAAGCACCGCTGCTCGGGGTTCCACGGTGTTGATGCGCACGCCCGTGCCGTACAACTCCATGGCGAGACCGTTGGTGATGCGATTGAGTGCTGCCTTCGTTGCGCCGTAGGCCGAGATGTTGACCGAGGTTGGAACGATGGGCTCTGAAGGTCCGCCCCATAATTTTGCGCTGCCACTGGAAAGATTCACGATCCATCCTTCGCCAGCGGCGACCATCGCGGGAAAGGCGGCCAGCGAAAGATCGAGCGGAGCATTGACATTCACTTCAAACATGATGTTACGTCGCTTCACCGAAAATCCCGTAAGCGGAGCCTGGATTGATGCCGCCGCGTTGTTCACGAGAATCTCAATGTGTCCGCCGAGAGCTTCGGCCGCTTCGGGAACAACGCGAAGTCGATCGATCGGATCAGTGAGATCAGCAACAACAACTTCGACCTGCGTTCCGAACCGTGCAATCCGGTCGCGAGTTGCGTTGAGGCTTCCTTCGAGGGTTTCGTGCTGATCAAGTGTGCGAGCGGTCAGGACGATGTTCGCGCCTTCAGACGCAAGTCGCTCTGCGAGTGCGGCGCCGATTCCTCGACTGGAGCCGGTCACGACAACACGACGCCCCGCAAACCGACCAGCCATCAAAGGCCCTTTTCGGCGACGAATCCGTCAATGCATTCGCCGATGTAGTCGCAGTCAGCGTCGGAAAGCGAATGATTGTTGGGAACGATGAGGCCCCACTCCATGACGCGATCAGCGTTGGGCAGACCGTCAGACGGGACTCGGAACTCTTGGCCACGAAGCATCGGCTGACGGGTGATGTTGCCGGTCCACACCATGCGAGTGTCAACGCCATGCGACTCCATCCACTGCTGGAGTTCAGCACGACGGATGCCCGAGTCGGGCTGGATGATGAACGGGAACATATGCCAACCGGTTTCGATTCCTTCAGTGAGTTGGGGGAGTACGAATAAGTGCGGGTACTTCGCAAGATGTGAACTTGTGATGGCAAAACTGCGCTGACGACGCGCAAGGTTCTCATCCAACTTGTCGAGCTGCACGAGACCAAAGGCTGCGGAAAGTTCCGAAGGCTCGAAGTTCCAACCATTTTCATCGAAGATGAAAATGTTGTCGTATTCGAGCCCGTCATCGAGGGCGCTAAAGAAGCGGTTTTCCTTACCCTTGAGCGAGCCAAATAGTTGAATTTCAGAGCGACGGCCCCAACGACGGAATAACAACGCGCGGTCAGCGAGTTCATCGTTGTCGAAACACACCATGCCGCCAGTTCCGGCTGCAGTGATGATGTGCGAAAGGGCGAAGCTTGTAAGCGAAATATCGGCTCGGGTGCCCGTTGCCGTTCCGCGCAATGTTTGACCGAGAGCGTCACATGAGTCTTCGATCACCAAAAGGTTGTGTCGGTCGGCGATTTCGCGAATGACGTCCCAGTCGGGGCAGTTGCCGATGAGGTTGGGAGCAAGGATGGCGCGCGTCTTCGCTGAAATCATCTCTTCGATGCGATTGACGTCGATCTGAAACGTGTCAGGGGTGACATCGACAAAGACCGGCACTGCACCCTTGCGGATGACGGGTGCGACGTCGGTTGAGAACGTGACCGAACTCGTGACGATTTCATCTCCAGGTTGAAGATCGATGGCTTCGTACGCGAGGTACAACGCAGAACTTCCGGAGTTGCACATGACGCCGCGCTTCTTTTCGAAGAGATCGGCAACACGACGTTCCATGGCTTTGACGTTTTTCCCGATACGCATCGAGGTCGGCCCACCGCGTAGAACTTCGACAACCGCTTCGATCTCCCGTTCATCGTGTACTGATCCGGCGTAATCGATGCGGCGTTCGCTATTGATACGGCTCATAGTTGCTCCTTGGCGGTGAGTGAGTCGGTTCGTATTGGTGTTGATCGAAGATCGGCGACCAGTTGGTCAACGAGTCGAACGAGTTCGGTGCAGTCCTGCTGAGACCAATCGCCGAGTACGTCAGTCATCTGTTCAACGCGTAACGCCACGATGCGGTCATGAGTGCGCTGTCCCTTTGTCGTTAACCGGGCAACAGCGAGACGAGCATCATCTGGGTCAGTAACGCGCTCAACAAGTTCGGCGTCTTCAAGAACGCGAACCTGTCGGTTCGCAGCAGCAGGGTCCATCGAGCAACGACGTGCGAGTTGTCCCATTGGCATCTCGCCTGAATCGGCAAGAGAGCGCAGGATGGCGTACCCAGCGCGGGTCACCTCAACACCGATCGCAGCGGTTTGCCGATGATGAATCGCCCGGTTCACCGTGAGCCGAAAGAGTCGTTCCAGTGATCGTTCAGCGTCAGCGACAGATGGCGGGGTGGGCACGACTGCGACCGTACGACAGGTAGTGGACTATGTCAAGGTTCTCCTGTCTCGCGATCTTGGCGCGAAGGATCGGTGATTGTGGACCAAACTGCGCTCATGGCCGACGTAACCCCCACGGATCATCCCGCTCGCGCAGGGCTCGTACTTGGCTCGCTGATCCTGGTAGCGACCGTTGCGAACCTGAACCTTTCGGTCGCAAATGTTGCCCTGCCAGATATCGGGCGCCACTTCGATGCCTCGCAAACTGGCCTCAATTTGGTGGCGGTTGCCTACTCACTCGGGCTTGCGGCCTCAGTTCTTTGGCTTGGCGCCGTCGGCGATCGTCATGGTCGCAAGATGATGCTGCTTGTGGGCACCGGACTCGCCGTTCCCGCATCAATCTTGGCTGCGTGGGCACCAAGTCTCGAGGTTCTGATTTGTGCCCGGATCTTGGGCGGTCTCGCCGCGGGCATGGCATTTCCCACGACGCTGTCAATGATCGCGGCATTGTGGAGTGGCTCGGCTCGAACGAAAGCGATTGCACTCTGGTCGGCACTGGGCGGTGCGATGGCCGCACTTGGTCCGCTGGCTGCAGGTGCGGTGCTTATGCATTTTTGGTGGGGCTCGGTCTTTCTCATCACGCTTCCTCTTGCTGTAGTTGCCTTTCTCGGCGCGTTGAAATTTGTTCCATCACATGTCCATGAGTCGACCGAACCCGTAGACAACCTCGGCGGCATTCTTTCCGTTGTCATGGTGGGTGCTGTGGTGCTGGCAATCAGCTTTGCTCCGGAACCAGGGATGATGACGCAGGCTCTGATCTTCGCCATCGTCGGCGTAGCGGCGATCGGCGCTTTCATTCTTCGTCAGCGACGGGTGCAAGTTCCGCTTTATGACTTGCACTATGCGAGTCGTAGACCATTTTGGGTCGCAGCAATTGCGGGAATTTTGGTCTTCGGCTCTCTTATGGGGGCCATGTTTGTTGGGCAGCAATATCTGCAGAACGTCCTTGGATATTCGACATGGACCGCGGGATTAAGTGTGTTGCCCGCAGCCTTTGTGATGGTGCTGTTGGCGCCGCATTCAGCAAGACTCATCGAAAAATATGGGTCACGTATAACGCTGATGATTGGTTACGTCTCGTGCATGTTGGGATTCGGCGTCATGCTGTTTCTTTGGAGCGAACGTTCATCGTTTGCCATGGTCAGCTTGGGGTACGTGTTCCTTGGAGCCGGTGTCGCATTAGCCGGAACCCCTGCCTCGCGTGCTCTTACCAGTGCGGTGCCGGTGCGAAAAGCCGGCATGGCTTCAGCAACGGCGGATCTACAGCGTGATCTTGGTGGAGCGATCATGCAATCGATTTTCGGTGCACTCTTGACAGCCGGTTATGTGAAGTCTTTCGATTCGCAGATTGAGTCCACGCCTCAGACGGCGACCATCTCTGACCAAGTTGTGGGTCAGTTGACTCGGTCGTTTTCCAGTGCAGAGAATGTCGCATCGACCTATCCGCAATATGCATCGCAGATAACGAACGCAGCCCGAGTTTCGTTTCTTGATGGCCAACAGTGGGCGTTTGCTGCTGGGGCGTTCGCCATGGCAATCGGAATGGCGTTGGTTTGGTTCGCGTACCCGAAAAAAGAACAAGAAGTTTCCTTGTTTGCGGAGTATCAATCCACGGACTGATTTTGTTCGGAATTTCTTCCCATCAATGATGAGGATTCCCTGACGCGAAGAAGCCGTCGACCAATTCAGGTCGACGGCTTCTGTTCGTAACTATCGAGGTGACAGTACTTACGCGGTGGCGAACGGTGCGGGGTTACGACGAGCACCAGCGCTGAAGGTGACGGGCATGTGCTTGACGCCACCGATGAAATTCGAGCGCAGGATCTCGACGTCACCAGCAAGGCGCATGTCGGGAATTCGCTCCATGATCTCGCGGAAGATCAGTTTGAGTTCCATGCGAGCGAGATTGGCGCCGAGACAGAAGTGCTGGCCGCCGCCGCCGAACGCGATGTGCTCGTTGGGGAAGCGGTCGATGTTGAACTGATAGGGATCGTCGAAGACTTCTTCGTCACGGTCGGCAGAAATGTGCCACATGACGACCTTGTCGCCCTTCTTGATCTCCTTATCGCCGATGACCGTGTCATCCATGGCGGTGCGGCGGAAGTGGTACACCGGCGTCGCCCAACGAAGGATCTCTTCGATGGCGTTGTCGATCTTTCCGTCCATGTCGCCAGCAAGAGCGGCGTACTGATCGGGGTTCTGCATCAGTGCCCACATGCCCCACGAGGTGGTGTTGCGGGTGGTCTCGTTGCCGGCGACGGTCAGCAGCACCATGAACATGTCGAACTCGAGTTCGCTCATCTTGTCGCCCTCGATCTCGGAATTGATCAACTTCGTGATGATGTCTTCACGAGGGTCGTTTGCTCGCTCCTTACCGAGTTGGTTGACATAGGAGTAGAGCTCGACCATGGCCGAAGCGTTGTCCTCGGTGGCGTACTCAGGATCGTCGAGGCCGATCATGCGGTTCGACCAGTCGAACAGCATCATGCGGTCTTCTTGAGGGACGCCCATGATTTCGGCAATCGCCTGAAGCGGAAGTTCCGATGCGAGGTCGACAACAAAGTCACACGAACCGCGTTCGATGATGTTGTCAACGATAAGGATGGCTCGATGCTCGAGGTACTTCTCAAGCATTCCGACCATGCGTGGTGTGAATCCCTTGTTGACCAGCAACCGATAGCGGGTGTGCTTCGGGGGGTCCATGTACAGCATCATGAGTCCGCGCGGGTCGCCGCCGCCGGAGCCACGAGCCAACTCATCCGGGGTCAGGATGGAAATGCCACCGGCCTCGGAGGAAAATAAAGCGGTGTCACGATTCACCGTCAGAAGATCCTTGTGCTTTACGACATTCCAGAACCCTTGGGCACCTGGATACTCGTGCCAACTCACTGGATCTTCGGCGCGAAGTCGGTCGAACATTTCGTAGTGCTCGAGTCGCTGGAAGCGGTCGAGGTCGAGGAGGTCAATTCCCTCGAGTGTCATACGGATCCCCTTGATCGGTGCTGAGACAGCCAAAGACGTGTCGGTGGTCACGGAACACTAATAGAGACGGGGAGTAGGTCCACCTTCGGGTTGAGGGAGTGGCCTTAGGGGGCCTGAATCTTGGGTTTGCTGGCCTCACCTGACCCGGCAGCCACAAGGGGAGAAGCGGCCAACACCACGATTCCGGCCACGACGAGACCGATGCCGGCGAGGGCGCCTAGGAGATCGCCGAGACTGTGGTGAAAGCGTTCGTTGAACACGACAATACCGACAGCACCGGCCACAAGGGGATTGCCGCCAATGAACGGAGCAAGGGCGGCGGCCAGGCTCCCTTGGCGAAAGGCGACTTGCTGGAGCAGAAGTGCTCCGAGTTCACAGACCCCGAGAAACACGAGCGCCGGTAGGAAGTTGAGGAATTGGTTGTGATTCGCCAGATTCGTATCGATGACTTTCAGCATCACTGCGGCTGAACCGAGTGAAACGGCTGCGGATGCTCCAAAGAGCGAAGCGCGAACGTTTGGGGTCTTCGCTCGCATTGCACAACCGACAAGCGCTGTCATGACAATTACAAACGTGAAGACGCCGATGATCGCTGTTCGAGTTGGAATTGTGTACACGCCGTCTTGGGGATCAGCGAAAAAAAGGAACATGACGAGGCCAACGATTGTCGCAATCGCGCCGAACCAATCGCGAAGTGAAACTCTCGCATCGGTAACGACGATGCCGAGGGCGAGGGCGAACAGAAGCGCTGTCACCATGATCGACTCGACCTCGATCAATGATCCGCGACTCAACGCGCCAGCGTGAAACGCACCTGAAACTCCGGCGAGGCCAGCACCAAATAGCCAAATGGGTTTGCGCAAAAGAAGAAGGAGTAATCGCGCTGCATTTGATGGCGGCGGCGTGACGGATCGGGCACCACGACTTTGAAAGACGGCAGCCCCTGCTCCGGCAATTGCAGCGAGAAGCGCAAGCAAAAGAGCGACAGTGGACATCATCGCAGACTAGGTCGCCCGGGAATTGCAAGCGTGCGAGGTGGAGACTCTTGCGTTTCAGAGATGGGCATTCTGTTTCTTCCCCTCATGGTCGTTTTGGCGAGGGTGTTTGCAGCCCTTGGTTTCTCTCCCTACGGAGGTTGACTCAAGCGACTAGTTCGCGGAACAAGCGATGCGCTGGATGTTGTTTCTCCCAGCAGGAATTCAGTTCATTGTGAGCGGGTTCATGCACACGGTTTTCGCGAAGTCGACTTCGTCGGGTATCGGGTGGAAAACAAATGGTTTCCAATACGAACTTGGATTCGCATCGTGGGGTCTGGGTATTGATAGGTCGATCGGCGACAGCCGAGTTATCCGAGAAGTCGGCCGGTAGTGAAGGTGGGTTCACCTGGTTCCGGTGCTTCTGTTTTAAGCACGCTCCAAGACGTCGCAAGCAACTGTGCCCAACCATTTCTGCGCCGAACGCGTGGCACCCCCAACGGGATTTGAACCCGTGCCGCCACCTTGAGAGGGTGGTGTCCTAGGCCGCTAGACGATTGGGGCCGGTGTCACGCTTGCGTTACTGGGCAAAGCCTCAGCAGCCGAGAGAGCATAGCGGCGGCCTTAGTTCCGGCACCAAGCCGCCTTTGGTGATGTCGACCGAGGAATTCGGTGAATCAGAGTTCTGAATCGCGGTTTGGTTCCGGCGGGAACTGCACATCGGCTGCAGGCCGAAGGGGACGAACGCCCTCAATCGGCCCAACGCCGCGAACCGACACCTCGCTGGGTGGTCCGATATCAACCCAATCGGGGACGCCGTCGAGTGCAGAGGGGTGGGCAAGGAGCTGACCGGGTTCTGCTTCGTCGCAAAGACGGGCGGCGAGGTTCACTGGTCGCCCGATGTAGTCGTCGCCGTCGAACAACAGCGCAGTGCCACTTGCAACACCTGCGCGTAAATCAATTGCGAAGGATTCAAAGCGGCCGGTCATTTCCGCAACGGTCGCAACGATTGGTCCTGGTTTCACGCCAACAAGAAGGACGCCGTCACCCAACCACTTGGCCACACGCACGCCACGACGACCAGCTACTTCTTTCACCAGCGTTCGGAAGACCTCAAGCGCACGTACGGCGCGACGCGGGCCGTGTCGTTCCGTGAGTGCAGTGAATCCACAGATGTCGATAAAGGCGAAGGTCCGTTCAAGGGCAATAGGGCCACCGGTGGGCGGAACTTCCTCGGGACGTTCAGTACCCATGCCGGTTGCCGGCGGGGGCGTCATTGGTCCAGCGGCGTTGGCGTCGGACTCTTGGGTGCGGGTGGAATCATCAGGCATGGCCCTCTGACGATGACACAGATTGAGCCGGCTTGGCAGCCGAGTTTCGGAAATATCTGGTGAACTCGGCGCAACGTCTCAGCGTCGAGGACGTCCGAGGGCTTCTTGGGCCGCAGTCGCAACGTGGGTTCCTGCCCGATCGAAGACTCGAGCAATCGATAGACCGCGGGCATCGGCCATTCCTTGGCCATCGAGAGTGAAGCAGAGCCAGTCATCGACTCGAAGCGGACGGTGGAACCAAAGGACATGGTCAAGGCTCGCCGTCATCAGTTTTTCGAAATCACCGATGAGACTGTGTCCGGTAAGTGCAGCTCCGAGAAGATGCTCGTCGGAGAGGTACGCGAGCGCGCAGGCATTCATCACCGGGTCGTCACCAAATGATTCAGTTGCGCGCATCCACGCAAGCGTGGCCATGCCGTGAGTGTCTCGTTGCGCGCGGGTTTGGAAGAACAACGGTGTTTCTTCGTCTTCCAAATCGTCTGGTTGTGGAGCGTCGCTAGGCAGAAACGTTGCCTCGCGTTCTTCGCTTTCTTCCGGAGTATGAAAACTCGCGATGCAATTGAGAATCGCTCCTCCGGATTGCGATGCCACGACCTGACGAGTTGAAAACGAGCGCCCATCGCGAATTCGTTGCACTTCGTAGAGAACCGGAGCCGCTTCATCACCTTGTCTGACGTAATAGGCATGCATCGAGTGCGGGACCTGAGCATCGTGAACAGTCATGGCTGCAGCGCGCAGGGCCTGTGCGATTGCTTGGCCTCCGTAGATTCGTCCCCAGCCAGTGTGAGCGCTGGGGGCGAGGAATGCATCGGGACTTACTGCATCAAGGGTGAGCAATGTGCGCAGGTCGGTCGCAAGGGGGAGTTCAAGAGTCACCCGATGAGCCTGCCACGACTTCAATGGGCGAATCACGCCGCGGGTGAGGGGCTTGTCGTAAACGAAGAACACTTCTCCATCCACCCATCAGGGGTGTGCGCCTTCTACCGTTTTCGGCGTCGTCGACTCCCGACGATTCCTTTCACCCCAAGGGGACATCTATGACTATGAGCAAAAAGCTCATCGCCGAAGCGATCGGGACGTTCTGGCTTGTGCTCGGTGGCTGCGGTAGCGCCGTGCTAGCAGCGAAATTGATCAGCAGTAGCGATGGCGTTCAATTGGGTATCGGGCTTGTTGGCGTTTCTTTCGCATTCGGCCTCACTGTTCTGACAATGGCCTACGCCGTTGGTCACATTTCCGGTGGTCACTTCAACCCGGCCGTCACCATCGGCCTGTGGGTCTCGAAGCGTTTCCCAACCAAGGAAGTCCTTCCTTATGTGATCGTTCAGGTGATCGGCGCAATTCTCGCTGCACTTACGATCTGGGCGATTGCTTCTGGTCGTGCTGGCTTCGATCTCAAGGTCGACGGTCTTGCTGCAAATGGTTACGGCGAGAATTCGCCGGGTGGGTTCAACCTCACCGCTGGCCTCATCACCGAGATCGTGATGACGGCAGGTTTCCTGTTCGTCATTCTCGGCACCACGGCAAAGAAGGCGGTTGGAGCTGCGGCGCCGATGGCGATTGGTTTCGCTCTCGTGCTTATCCATCTCATTTCAAGTCCGGTCACCAACACCTCGGTGAACCCCGCTCGTTCAACTGGTCCCGCAGTTGTGCAGGGCGGTTGGGCGATCGGCCAGTTGTGGCTGTTCTGGGTCGCTCCGATTATTGGAGCGGTTATCGCCGGTTTGGCGTGGCGATTCCTTAGTCCCTCCGACAGCGTTCTTGATGAAGAACCAGCAGAGGCACGCGCCTACTGATTGGTCGTTTCATCGGTTGGAAACGAAAGTGGCCCGGCACCCAATGGTGTGCCGGGCCACTTTTTGTTGCGAACTCGTTTACTCAGGTGACGGGTCAAGTTTTCAGGCCACTACCCGCGAATTCCAGGAACCCGATCATGCCAATTGCATGCACTCTCAAGTTCTGACGCAAGCCGAATGAGTACATCCTCACGACCGAATGCTGCAACCAATTGGATGCCGACGGGCAAGCCGTCTTCTGTCCACCACAGCGGCAGCGAAATTGCCGGTTGTCCGGTGACGTTGAATTGCGCGGTGTACTGCATGATCGCCGTGACCCGGCCCAGTCCTTCGATGGGATCACTAAGCCAACCGATCTTTGGTGGCGGGCTATTGAGAACTGGCGTGCAGAGGATGTCGTAGCCGTTTGGATTGAGTTCGTTCCTCCACCAGGTGGACATACGCCTCGACCATTCCTGTTGCCAGAAAATTGCATCGAGGTACTGCGGCGCAGTGAATGATCGCCCAATTGTTGCAAACATCCAGTTTCGTTCTTCGACGTCTTCGTCGGTGATCTCGCGACCGAGTTCGCGCCCCCATGCATCGAGATTGTGAGCAACGTGTGCTGCAATCACGGTCGTAAATGCGTCGGTGAATCGCGCATCACCCATGGCATCAGGATGAGAATCTTCGATCTTGTGTCCGAGTTGTTCGAGTAGTGACGCAGCGAATCGGATTGCGTTTGTCATTTCACCGGATGCTGCGACGCCGGGAAGGAGTGGATGATCGAGGACCCCGATCTTTAGCGAGCCAGGTTCGCGGCCAACTTCGGCAGCAAGTGGGCCTGGGAGCACAGGCGCTGCGTAGGCATCGCCGGGCATTGGTCCCGCGATTGCATCAAGCATTGCTGCTGTATCGCGCACCGTTCGCGTAACAACGCCGTTTGATGTGGAACCCGCCCATGAATCGCTAATGGCTGGTCCGAGCGGAACGCGACCACGGGTTGGCTTCAGGCCAACGAGACCGCATTCACTTGCAGGGATTCGAATCGATCCGCCACCGTCGCTTGCATGTGCAGCCGGGACCATCAGTGATGCGACGGCGGCTGCTGACCCGCCAGATGATCCGCCTGTTGAGTAGTCGGTGTTCCACGGATTGCGTGAAGTCCCGTGTGATTCGGGTTCAGTCGTAATCGTCGTACCGAATTCG
>SXGQ01615096.1_pt1 | contig 24487 bp, 17 predicted proteins | sample 3178371 | NCBI WGS metagenome assembly SXGQ01 (sample SAMN11356859, study PRJNA531348) | freshwater metagenome | isolation source: freshwater sample F1-20 | place: China: Fuxian Lake, Yuxi | collected 2017-12-25 | reverse complement strand
TCCTCTCGGCCCCGTCAAAGATCTGGGACCAGTTCGCCAACAACAAGAGCCTCATCTGGGAGGCCACACGCGTGTCGGGCACCAATGCCTTCGTCGGCCTGCTCGCGGGCACGGTTCTCGGCGTGGCGATGAGCTTCCTCCTCAGCCGTTACAAGATTCTGGGCGACATCGTGACGCCACTCGCCATCGCCCTGAACGCGATCCCGATCTTCGTCCTCGTCGCGGTGCTGAACAACATGTACAGCATCACGAGCGAGATTCCCCGGCGTTTGATGGTGACGCTCGTCGTCTACTTCATCGTGCTCGTGAACGTCGCCAAGGGTCTCACCCAGGTCAGTCCCACGCAGATCGAACTCATGCGGTCGTACGCCGCGCCCGAGTCGGCGATCCTGCGCAAGGTACGGGTGCCCAACGCCGTTCCCTATCTCTTCACGGCCCTCAAGATCTCGGCTCCGGCAGCCGTCATCACCGCGTTCGTCTCCGAGTACTTCGGTGGTGCACAGAACGGCCTCGGCAGCCGCATCACCAGCAACATCGCAAATTCGAAGAACGCCGCGGCCTGGGCCTACGTCCTCGGCGCATGCCTCCTGGGCCTTGCGTTCTACCTGATCTCCATCATCGTGGAGAGCGCCGCTACACCCGGCGGCGCGAAGCGCACTTCGGGACGTTCGCAATGAACGCCCCGACCAACACAAACAGCGGGACACCCCCGCGGGGAGGAATACAAAACACATGAAGAACCGTCTAGTGAAGAGGCTCGCGGTTGGTGCCGTGGCCCTGTCGCTCGTGGCCGCTGCTTGCGGCGACGACAGCGACTCGGGCGACTCCACCGCCGACACCACGGCTGCAACCGAGGAGACCACGGCAACCGGTGACACCACCGCAACCGCGGACACCACGGCTGCGGCCGCGGAATGCACCGAGCCGACCAAGGTGAAGCTGCAGTTGCAGTGGTTCATCCAGGCACAGTTCGCCGGCTACTTCGCCGCGCAGGACCAGGGCTACTACAGCGACCAGTGTCTCGACGTCGAAATCGTCGAGGGTGGTGTCGACATCGTTCCCCAGCAGCAGCTGGCCGACGGTGCCGTCGACTTCGCTCTGTCGTGGGTTCCGAAGGCTCTCGCCAGCCGCGAGGCAGGTGCGAACATCGTGAACATCGCACAGGTGTTCCAGCGCTCGGGCACCCTGCAGGTGTCGTTCAAGGACAAGGGCATCACATCCGCAGCGGACTTCAAGGGCAAGAAGATCGGCAACTGGGGCTTCGGCAACGAGTTCGAAATCTTCGCCGCTTTGACCAAGGCCGGTCTCGACCCCGCCAAGGACGTCGAGCTCGTTCAGCAGCAGTTCGACATGGCCGCGCTTCTCGCCGGCGACATCGACGCTGCTGAAGCGATGACCTACAACGAGTACGCACAGGTTCTCGAGGCGAAGAACCCCGACACCGGCGAGCTCTACAAGCCTGAAGACCTCAACGTCGTCTCGTACGAGGCCGAGGGTGTGGGCATGTTGCAGGACGCCATCTGGGCGAGTGGTGAGAAGTTGGCGAGCGACGAGGCCTACAAGGCCACCGCCGTCAAGTTCGTTGCCGCTTCGCTGAAGGGCTGGGCGTACTGCCGCGACAACGCCGAATCCTGCCGCGACATCGTCGTCGCCAAGGGTTCGAAGCTCGGTGCAAGCCATCAGCTGTGGTAGATGAACGAAGTCAACAAGCTCATCTGGCCCGCCACCGGTGGAGTTGGTTCGATCGACTCGGCAGCGTGGGACCGCACCGCGGCCCTCGCCCAGGAGACGAAGAACCTCGAGGGCAAGACCGTCCTGACGGCCGCCCCTGCAGCCGAGGCGTACACCAATGACATCGTCACCGAGGCGCTTGCGCTACTCGAGGCCGATGGCGTCGACACGAAGGGCGAAGGTTTCGCGCCGGTCGAAGTCACCCTCAACGAGGGCGGCAATTGATCAGCCCGATCACGCAGTAACGAAAAAGCCCGGGTCGCAAGACCCGGGCTTTTTTGTTTGTCCGTGTTCTTTTGTTTGTCCGTGTTCTTTTGTTCGTCCGTGTTCTTTTGTTCGTAAGTGTCCGCGTTTACTTGCCGGCGTAGTACGAGTCGGCAACGTTCAGCGCCTCGTCAATGATCGCAAGACCGTCGCGCATCTCCTGGTCGGTGATGACGAGCGGTGGCACCACGTGCATGCGGTTGAAATGCGTGAACGGCCACAGGTTCTGTGCCTTGCAGGCGGTGATGACGTCGATCATCGGCTTGGCGTCGGCTCCCGCGGCGTTGAACGGCACGAGCGGTTCACGGGTGGCGCGGTCACGCACCAGTTCGATGGCCCAGAAGACGCCGAGACCGCGCACATCACCGACCGACGGGTGCTTGTCCTTCAAATTCTGTAACACCGGACCCACGATGTCGTTGCCGAGATGACGGGCGTGTTCGACGATCTTTTCTTCCTTGAAGATGTTGATCGACGCAACGGCTGATGCGCAGGCAAGCGGGTGACCGCTGTAGGTGAGGCCACCCGGAAACTGCCGCTCACGGAACGTGTCGGCGATTCGGTCGGAAATAATGACACCACCGAGGGGCACGTAACCGGAGTTCACTCCCTTGGCAAAGCAGATCAGGTCGGGAGCGACGTTCCAGTGATCGACGGCGAACCACTCACCACAACGACCAAAGCCAGCCATCACTTCATCGCAGATCATCACGATTCCGGTGCGATCGCAGATTGCGCGCACGCCGGCGAGATAGCCAGGCGGCGGGACGAGGATGCCGTTCGTGCCGACAACCGACTCGATCATGATCGCCGCGATGTTGTTCGCACCTTCGACCATGATCACGTCTTCCAGGTGCTGCAACGCGCGCTGCGATTCTTCGGCTTCATTCTGCGAATGGAACTGCGAGCGGTAGGGATACGGACCCCAGAACTTGACGATGCCGGGCATCGCGGGCTCGCTCGGCCAACGACGCGGGTCGCCCGTTGCCTGGATGGCGGCGGCGGTTGCTCCGTGGTAACTGCGATACGTGGTGAGAATCTTGAGACGACCCGTGTGCAGACGCGCCATACGCATCGCATTTTCGGTTGCTTCCGCTCCACCGTTCGTGAAGAACACCATGTTGAGGTCACCGGGGGCCACCTCGGCGATCAGCCTGGCGGCTTCGCTGCGCGCATCGTTGGCATGGATCGGTGCGATGGTGCACAGCCGATCGGCCTGTTCCTTGATCGCCGCGACGAGCTTCGGGTGCTGATGGCCAATGTTGACGTTGACCAGCTGGCTGGAGAAGTCGAGGTAGCGACGGCCGGCGTCGTCCCAGAACCAGGCACCTTCACCCCCGGCCACGACGATCGGGTTGATGAGGCTTTGCGCCGACCACGAATGAAAGACGTGCTTGCGGTCGTTCGTGAATGCGTCCGATGGACGCGTTTCAAGACTGGTCATGCAATCAGCCTAGTGACCACCCAGATAGGCAGCCCGCACGGCGGGGTCGTCGAGCAGTTCGATGCCCTTTCCCATCTTCACAACGTTGCCGGTTTCCAAGACGTAGGCGCGGTGGGCGCGGCGCAGCGCCTGGGCGGCATTTTGTTCGACCAAGAGGACTGTTGTCCCCTGCTGATTGATCTCGGTGATGATCGAAAAAATCTGGGCGATCAGCTTCGGGGCAAGCCCCATGGACGGTTCGTCGAGCAACAACAGACGCGGACGGCTCATGAGCGCGCGTCCGATGGCCAGCATCTGTTGTTCGCCACCCGACAAGGTTCCCCCAAGTTGCGAAATGCGTTCGCGAAGACGCGGGAACAGGTGCATGACGCGTTCCATGTCCTCGTCCTTTGCGGCCGACTTGTGGTCGGCGCGGGTGTAGGTGCCCATGTCGAGGTTCTCGCGCACGGTCATGCCCGGGAAGATGCCGCGGCCCTCGGGTGACTGGCAGATGCCCAGTTTCACGCGCTGGTGCGAGGGCATATTGGTGATGTCCCGGCCCTCGAACTTGATCGACCCACCGATGACGGTGCGCAGACCCGAGACCGTGCGCATGGTTGTCGTCTTGCCCGCGCCGTTGGCACCGACGAGCGTGACAACCTCACCCTCGTTGACGTTGAACGACACACCCTTCAAAGCCTCGATCTTGCCGTAGGCGACGCGGAGATCGGTTACCTCAAGCAGCATCGTCGGGTACTCCCAGATAGGCGGCAATGACGTCGGGATTGTTCTGCACCTCGGCGGGTGAACCGGTGGCGATGATCTTGCCAAAGTCGAGGACGACGATGCGGTCGGTGACTCCCATGACCAGGCTCATGTCGTGCTCGATCAAGAGCACGGTGTAACCCTGTGCCCGGATCCTGCGGATGAGGTCCATCAACTCTTGTTTTTCGGCCGGCGTGAAACCTGCGGCAGGCTCGTCGAGACACAGCAGTTTCGGCTTCGTCGCAAGGGCACGGGCAATCTCGAGTCGCCGCTGGTAGCCATAGGGCAGGTTTCGCGCGGCGTCGCCGGCACGGTCGGCAATCCCCATGAAGGTGAGCAATTCCATTGCTTTGTCGCGGCCCTCACGCTCTTCGCGATGGTGGCGACGCGAGCCGATGAGTGCTCCACCCACGCTGGTCTTGTGGTTCACATCGACACCGACCATCACGTTCTCGATCGCTGTCATGTCGGGGAAGAGTCGAATGTTCTGGAACGTACGCGCGATACCGCGCTTGGTGATCTGAAAACGCTTGAGACCGGCGAGCGGCTGTTCGTCGAAGGTGACGGCCCCGCTTGTGGCCGTGTAGACACCGGTGATCACGTTGAAACAGGTCGTCTTTCCTGCCCCGTTCGGGCCGATGAGACCGAGAATCTCACCCCGCATGATGCCGAACGTGACGTCGCTGAGCGCGGTCACGCCACCGAACTGCATCGTCACGTTGTCGACCGAGAGGACGGTGTCAGCCACGGCCCACCTCCGCTTCACCTGATTGCGGTGTTGATTCAGGTGGTTTCCAGTTGACCAACCAGCGCTCCTTGCGGATCTTGCGCGGGATGAGACCCTGCGGTCGGAACACCATCACGAGGACGAGCGCAACACCGAAAACGAACACACGCTTGTCGGCAAATCCTCGGAAGCGCTCGGGCATCCAGGCGACAACCGCACCACCGAGGATCGCACCCCACATGTTGCCGGTACCGCCCAATACGACGGCGGCCAGGAACAGAATCGACAACTGCAACGGGAAGTTGCTGGGGTTGATGAAACGCACCTTGCCGGCGTACAGCGTGCCGGCGAGGCCGCCGATGGCCGCACCGATTGCAAAGGCCCACAGTTTGAACTTGAACGTGTTGACGCCCATCAGTTCGGCCGCGTCCTCGTCTTCACGCACGGCATTCCATGCGCGACCCACACGACTGTTCTCGAGCCGACGCAGCAGGAAAACGACAACGATGATGAACGTGAGGCCGAGGAAGAAGTACGGCTTGGCATCGAGGATGCCGAACTTCAACGGACCGATGTTCGGTGGCTTGGCGATTTTGCTGATACCGCGACTGCCACCCAACCATTCGGCGTTGTTGGCCGAGATACGGATGATCTCACCAAAGCCGAGTGTGACGATTGCCAGATAGTCGCCACGCAGACGCAGCGTCGGCGTGCCAAGGATGACGCCTGCCGCCATCGATACGAGAACGGCGATCGGCACGCACACCAACCAGGGCAGATTGGCGTGCTGGCTGGAAAGAACACCCACCGTGTACGCACCGACCGCATAGAAGCCCACGTACCCAAGGTCGAGGAGCCCGGCAAGGCCGACGACGACGTTCAGGCCGAGGGCGACGAGCACATAAATGACCACCTTGTCGGTGATGACGCCTTCGAAACTGGTTCCCGGCGTGTCAACCAACCAGCCGAGCACCGGAACCTCAGGCCACCACGGCATGAGATACATCGAGACGATGAAGAGCGCGATGAGCGACCAACGTGACACCGTCGGCATCTCTCCGATGCGCTCACCGACCCCCGAGATGGCCCGGGCCGGCTTTGATGTGAGGTCCTTGAAGGTTCCCGACAGGCTCATACACGTGCCTTTGCAAGGGATTCACCGAGGATGCCGGTGGGCCGGAACATGAGCACCACGAGGAGGAGAATGAAGGCGATCACGTCCTTCCACTCGCCGCCAAAAATCGCCGCTCCGTAGTTCTCGCCCAAACCAAGGACGAACCCACCAAGAAGGGCACCGCGCAGGTTGCCGATGCCACCCAGGACCGCCGCCGTGAACGACTTGACGCCGAGGAGAAAACCGATGTTGAAACGCGTCTGGTCGTAGACGAGGGTGAACATCATCGCAGCGGCACCAGCCATGACGCCGCCGAGCAGAAAGGTGATCAGGATGACGAAGTCGACGTTCACGCCGAGAATCTTGGCTGTTTCCACGTCCTGTGCGACGGCGCGCACGCCGCGACCAAGGCGTGTGCGGTTCACGAACAAGACGAGCGCAGTCATCATCAACAACGCCCCGATGACGACGAGCACGTAGTCGATTCGTACGTCGGTACCGAGAAACTCGAAGAGAACCTTCTTTTCCAGAACTCGCGCAGTCTGGTACTGCTCGCGGTCACGCGGGCTCCAGATTGCGACGGCCTCGGCGATCGCCGTGGACGCACCGATTGCCGAGATGAGAAACGCGAGGCGCGGCGCCTGACGGCCTCGGCGGAAAATCCGCAGGTAGAGAACCGCGATTGGGGCCGTACCGATGAGTCCGATGATCACATTGGTACGCGTCGTCTCGCTGAAGACGAGGCTGACGGTGAAGGCGGTGGTGAAGGCGAGAACGACCGCACCGACATGTTCTCCCGACCCGCGCAACGGGCGGTAGGCGACACGCTCCAAAAGCACGGCGCCGGCGCCGGACACCACCATGCCGCCCACGATGCACGCGAGGAGAATCGCAACGAGTGTGAAGCCCGTGCGGTAGGGGTAGTTCCCCTCTTCGAGCAGTGGAATCCCGATGAAGTTTGTCGCCGTGATGAGGGTGGCGAACGTTCCGACCATGAAGATCTCGGAGTGAGCGAAGTTGATCAGGCGGAGAACGCCGTACACCAGGGTGTATCCGAGCGCCACGAGCGCGTAAATCGCCCCGAGAGCCAGTCCCGTGACGGTGAGGTCCAAGAACGTCCGATAAATCAACCAATCACTCATCAGTGCCTTCCAGACCCCTTCTTTATCTAATCAGACCGTAGACGTAAAACGGTCGGGGACCGAAGTCCCCGACCGTTTCAGGATTCGTTACGCCAGGAAAGTGGCGTGATCGGTTTTACTCGATCAGACCCTCGACGACGATTGCGCCACCCTCGACCTTGTAGGAGTAGACGGCGTTGCCAGCGACTTCACCGGTCTCGTCCCACTTGATCTGCTTGGTCACGCCAGCGGCGTCGTAGCTCTTCAGGAACTCGAGGACCGCGGCGCGGTCGGCTGCACCCGAAGCAATGGCTGCGAGGAACGCGTTTGCAGCGTCGTACGCCTCGGCGGCGTAGGTCTGCGGCGTCTCGCCGGGGAACTGCTCACCGTAAGCGGCGGCGAAGTCGGCATTCGAGGCACCATCTGCACAGGTGCAGGTGATGATCGAACCCTCGGCTGCGGGGCCTGCGGCCTCGATGTAACCGATGTCCTTGACGCCGTCACCGAACACGAGAGTCGCCTCGACGCCTGCGTCACGGAGCTGCTTGGCAAGCTTGCCTGCCTCTGCGTAGTAACCACCGTAGAAGATCGCGGCCGGAGCAGCGTCCTTCATCACCGACACAGCAGCCGAGAAGTCGGCAGCAGCCGGATCGACCGAGTCGGAGGCGACAACCTTGTCACCCAGACCGTCGCGGACGATGTCAGCGAGGCCCTTGCCGTACTCCGAAGCGTCATCGATGACACCAACGGTCTCAGCAGCGAGCTTGTTCTGGATGTAGGCCACGATGCCGGGGCCCTGCTTGTCGTCACCGGCGAGCGCGCGGTGGAAGATCTTCCAACCGTTGTCGTTCAGTTCCGCGTTGGTGGCCGACGGAGTGATGATCGAAAGACCAGCCTCGTCGAACAACGGGTTGACGGCCTTCGACTCACCCGAGAATGCGGGGCCGACGATGCCAAGGATGGCTGCGTCAGCGATCGCCTCGGTGGCGAGGGCGGGTGCCTGGTCAGGCGAACCCTGCGAGTCGAATTCCTTCAGGCTCACCTGGCAGCCCGCGTTGGCAGCATTGAACTGCGCAATTGCGAGATCGGCGCCCTTCTTGATGTTCTGGCCAAGGTTGCCAGCGTCACCCGAAAGCGCACCGAAGAACGCAATCGAGGTGCCCTCTGCGCAGGTCGCGCCACCGGCGGCCTCGCCACCCTCAGCGGGGGCGGTGGTGTCACCAGTGGTGGTCTCCTCCGCAGCAGCGGTGGTGTCTTCGGTCGCACCCGAGTCGCTGTCGTCGCCACAGGCGGCGGCGACGAACGCGAGGCTGACCGCAAGTGCGGCAGCGCGCACCAGACGGGTCTTCTTCATGTGTGTCTCCCCTTCATCGAGCGTCCCCTCGGGACACTCGTCTTGATTGATAGTGAGAGAAAGGTTACGGGACGTTACATAACCCCGCAACTAGTGCTTGCATACTACAACGACCTGCGGGCGCGGGAATCAGAGGATCTGAACGGACACCGACAGCGTTTGAGCGGGGAATGGCCCCGCTCTCGCCACGGAAATCCGCAGTTTGCACGACTTCCCCGTCGCCGGCGCAATCACCGTGCGACCCACGACCCGGCAACCGCCCGAGAGCGCACGCCACGTGACCTTGCCCTTTGAGTCCGTCGTCGCGACCTTGGCGAGCAACGCACTCGATCCACGACGCATCGCGTTCGCAACCTGGCGCACACCGCCGACGAGCACCGTCGACGACGTGGCAACTTCCGACGAGTCGGCAACGGTGGTCGCCTCGACGGTGTACGAGACTTTCGTTGCGTTCTTCAACTTCGACACCGTGCACTTGAGAGCCGTCGTGGTGCACACGACCGAGCCGGTTGCATCCTTCACCAAATAACCAGTGAAGTAACCAGCCGGGGCGCCACCCAACACACGTGCCTCGGTCCACCGCAGATCAACCTTCATGTTGCCGGGCACAACCGAGGCAAAGACCGGCACGTACTCCCACGGCAACTTCGGTGCGATCGACGCGGACGCCGCCGACGGAGTTGCACCGGCATCGTTCGTTGCCAGAACCGTGAACGTGTACTTCGTGCCGATGGTCAAACCCGTGACGACACACGTCAGTTCCCCGGCATTCGGCGAACACGTCTTCGACTCGGGACTCGACGTCACCGCGTACTTCGAGATTGCAAGACCGCCGTTGTCGACCGGCGCGGTCCACGACACTTGTATCTCGCCGTTGCCCGCGACCATCGTCGGCGTTCCCGGCGCCGACGGCGCAACACCGGCCGCGAGCGTCTTCGGCGTCGACGAGGCACCCGACCCCGCGGCGTTCGTCGCCGCGACCGTGATGGAATACGTTGCACCGGCGGTCAGACCCGTCAACCGACACGACAGTGCCGTCGAGGCGCACGTCACCGATGCCCCACCCGTCACCGAGGCCGTCGTCGTGTAGCCGCTGACCGCAAGACCGCCGTTGGATTCAGGCGCCTCCCACGTCACGTCGATCTCGGTGCGCGAAGCACGCGTCACGGCAACGTTGCGTGGCGCACTGGGAACACAATTCGAAGCGCAGGTATAGAGGAGGAGATTCGGTGACGCCGTGGCACCGCGCTGGATGATCGACACCGCATTCCTCGTTGCATTCGCGAGGATCCGAGATGTGACTTCAGCGGGGGTTGCCTGGGGTGTTTCCTGCAGGATCATCGCAGCCGCACCCGTGACGAACGGCGCGGCCATCGACGTGCCGCTCTTGTTGTAGCTGCCTGTGTCCGCGTACTTGCCGGGGAACAGGTCGGGGTCGTCGGTGTCAACGGCGCTGAGGCCGGTCACCGGCCATGCCGATCTGATGTTGGTCCCGGGGGCAAACATGTCGACACACGGGCCGTAGTTCGAATACGGCGCCTCGTCGTCTTCACGTGTGAAAGTGTTCGCGCTGATCCCGCCCGTGGCGGCAACCGTGAGAATTCCTTCGGTGCGCGAGTTGCGCCTCGAGGAGCACGCCGGACTCGGTGACGTCGCGTCATTCGACGCGTCGACGTACCCCTTCGTCGCGTCGTTGCCATCGTTACCGGCCGCCGACACAACGGCGATTCCGTCGGCAACCACGGCACGCACCTGGGCGTCGAGGCTCAGCGACGGGCGCTCGGTACCGAGACTGAGGTTCACGACCGCGGGCTTGCCGGCAGCGTGGTTGGCAACAACCCATTGCATGCCGTCGATGAACGCCGAGACCGTGGTTCCGCTGTTGCAGATCGCCTCGGAACCCCCCGGAAAGATCTTCACCGGCACGATCGTCGCCTTCTTCGCGACGCCGTAGGTCGTTCCTGCGGCAATGCCTGCGACGTGCGTACCGTGACCACAGTCGTCATCGGTCGACGTCAACGTATGGACGGGTCCGGTCTCGCTCATCGTGACTGTTGGAACGAAGTAACCGGTCGCGACACGACCGGTGAATTCGTTGTGTGACCGACGAACCCCCGTGTCGAGCACGTAGATGTCGACCCCCGTTCCGTCGGCTGCATAACGAAACTTCGTGTCCAACGTGGGCGATGTCTGATCGACGCGATCGAGTCCCCAGTTGTCGACCGTGTGCGTACCCGAGATCGTCTGCTCGGTGGCAGGTTTCACGATCAAGTCAGCCTCGACCCACCTCACCCCGGGACGGTTTCGAATGTCTAACAGGGCATCAGCATCGAGATGGGCGACGACGACATCGACGTCACCCGTCAATTCACGCTGGACATCGTGTCCGGCGTCTTCGAGATGTTCCGCGACCACGTCAACAGCGCGGTCGCCGTTGACGACCACCAAGAAAATGCCACTTGTCTGTGAAGCCGATGCCTGTGGTGCTGCGACGGTGATGGCACCCCACGCGAACAGCGTTGCGAGAAGCGTGCCGGCTGTCGGCTTGCGAAAAATGCTCACGAAGCGATGCTAGGCGTGTTACTTGGTCGCCGACGCGCGCACGGTCACGCGCTTGGCACCGATGCCCCTGGACTTCAAGAGCAGCACACGCTTCTTCGTCCTCAGAACAAATTTTCCATTGACGAGAACGTCGACGGATCCGTGGGCATTCGAGATCCGCAGAAGAACACGGTCACTGCTCGTTCGCACGACCGTCGCCCGCGGCTGGGCGGTTTCGAGCGCACCAATGTCACTGGCGCGGAACTGCACCTGTTCGGTCGCGATCGTGGTTGTGGGTGCCACCGTTGTCGGCGCTGCAGTCGACGGAGACGCTGTCTCAGTCGGAGCAGGCGCAGTTGTCCCCGGGATCGTTGTCTCGGGCGACTGCGCCGCCGGCAACGTCGTCGAGGTAGTTGACGTCGTCGTTGGCGCCTCGCTCGACGGAGTCGTTGCGCCGGCCTGGCCACCCGGACCGATGTAGAGGAGAAGATTCGGCGAGCCCGCACCGACACCGTCGACGATGTTGCGCGTGGCGGCCGCCGTCAACAGACGTGCAACGTCGGCCGGTGCGAGGGTCGGCGCAGACTCGAGCAACAGTGCCGCTGCGCCTGCGACATGGGGCGATGCCATCGAAGTGCCCGACAGCGTTGCCTCGTCGTTTGCATCATCGATGCCCGCCGAAAGGATGCTGCTACCCGGCGCGAAAATGTCGACACAGGACCCGTAGTTCGAATACGACGCGCGCGAGTCGTATCGGTCGGTCGCACCGACCGTCACGGCCAGTGGTTCGCTTGCGGGCGAAGCGGTGCATGCGTCACGCGCCGAGTTGCCCGCGGCAACGATGACGGTGATGCCATCGGCCACCGCTCGGGCGACGGCTTCGTTGAGTGCCACCGATGTCGAACCACCGAGGCTCATGTTCGCCACGGCCGCCACACCCGCCTGGTGATGACCAACCATCCAGTCGATACCTGCGACGACGCCGGCGAGAGTGCCCGAGCCGTAACAGTCGAGCACTTTCACGGGAACGATCGTCGCATCGGGTGCGACGCCGAAGGTTTGACCCGCAGCGGTACCGGCGACGTGCGTTCCGTGGCCGTTGCAGTCGGTCGTGTCGTTCGGGTTCGCCGCGTTCTCGATCGTGTTGCGACCCTGCGCGACGCGAAGACCGAAGTCAGTGTGACTGGCGAGCACGCCGGTGTCGATCACGTACAGCGACACCGCGCGACCGCTCGAACTGCGCGTGATCGTACCGTCGAGCGGAAGTGCGCGTTGGTCGACACGGTCGAGTCCCCACGCACGCGTTTGCACGGGTCGGTTGGCGGCGGTGTTCGGCGTGAATGCAACGGGCGGATTGGACGCCGGGCCCTCGCCCGCGATGTTCCGCGCGACAACCGTGACCGTGTACGTGGTGCCGTTGACGAGCGCGCCGATCAAACAACGCAGACCCACCGTGCTGCAGGTCGCACCGCCTGGCGACGCCGTCGCCGTGTACGAGAGCGCTCCCCTGCCGACGATCGTCGGTGCCAACCAACTCACGTAACCAGAACCATCGAGCGCACTGACCGTGACCGAGCGTGGTTCACTCGGCTTCACCGAGTAGTCGATGGCGGTGAAAGCCCACGACAGTTTCACCTGTCCCCGCGCGCCACCCCATCCGTCGACTGCGATGTTGTAGGTGTTCCCCGCCGTCACTTCGATCGACACCCGACTCCACAGCTGGCCACTCGCCAGAGCGAAGTCGTCGTTCACTGCCTGCACGGCAAGCCTGCCGATTGCTGGGCCGATGTAGACGCCGAGCAGCGTGTCGAAGGTGCTGGTGTAGGCAGCGCCGCCGGTTGATCCCGTCGATACCACCAATGCTCCGTCAGATGGCGCCGTCCAGCTGTACCAAAGCGACGCGGCACCACTCGAAGCACCATGGTTGGGTTCGTTCAACTCACGGGTCGCGTGGACATTTGATCCCTCGACGAGACCCGAAGGGCCCGTGAGCGTCGCGGCACCGGCGAAGTTGTCGTTCGCGGGGCGGGGCACCGTCGTCGTGGTTGCCGGCAGCGTGGTCGTTGTCGGTGCAGTTGTTGTCGGTGCAGTTGTTGTCGGTGCAGTTGTCGTCGGTGCAGTTGTCGTCGGTGCAGTTGTCGTCGGTGCGGTCGTCGTCGGCGCCGTTGTGGTGGGTGCGACAGTCGTGGTCGGCGACGGGGCATCGGCCGAGCCGGTGAAGAGCAACCTGTTCGGCGATCCGAGACCAACCGAACCGAGGGCGTTCGTGGTTGCACCGGTCAGAACGCGTGCCGCGACTTGTGCGGGACTGAGGGAAGGCTCGCCGCCGAGAATCAGGGCGGCAGCACCGGCGACGTGTGGCGCCGCCATCGATGTGCCGCTCAGCGTGCGCATGATCGTGTCGCCGGTGTGCGATGCCGAGGCGATACCGACACCCGGCGCGAATACGTCGAGACACGACCCCCAGTTCGAGAACGATGCGCGCAGATCGGAGGAGCCCGATGCCCCAACAGTGAGCGCCATCGCCTCGCTGGCCGGGGACGCATTGCACGCATCGGCATTCGAGTTGCCGGCCGCGACGACGAACGTGACGCCGTCGGCGACGCCGCGCGCAACCGCCGAGTTCATGATGCGCGACTTCGCGCCGCCAAGGCTGAGGTTGGCGACCGCGGGCTGACCCACCTCGTGGTCGGCGATCACCCAGTCGATTCCTGCGATGACGACCGACATCCATCCGCTGCCGTTGCAACCAAGGACACGCACCGGCACGACGGTTGCCGCCTTCGCGACGCCTGCCGTGACGCCAGCAATCGTGCCGGCGACGTGGGTTCCGTGGCCGTTGCAGTCGTTCGTGCCGTTGCCGTCGAGTACGCCGTCGTAACCGGCGGCGACTCGACCGCCGAACTGCACGTGGCTTGCGCGCACACCGGTGTCGATGACGTAGGCACGCACACCCTGCGCACGATTCGGGTACGTGTACGAGTTGTCGAGTGGCAAAGCACGCTGGTCGATGCGGTCGAGGCCCCATGACACCGGCGAGAGCTGTGTGTCGCTCGTCTGCACCATCACGTCGGGCTCGATCGAGATGACGTTCGGGTCGGCGGACAATGCGTCGTATGCCTCGGCGGTGAGATCGGCGACGAAACCGGTGATCGCGTTCGAATACGCCCTCACGTTGGTCGCGCCGACCGCGGACGCCGTGCCAAAGGCGCTGGCGCCCGAACGAAGCTGAACGATGTAGCGGCCCGGCGTGGCAGCGACACGAATCGTGGAGTTGGGTTCGACCGCCAGCACGTCGGCATCGCTGCGCAGACGGCGAACGTCGTTGGCGTCGAGCGTGGCGACGAACCCCTCGACCGCTTCTGAGAAGACGTCGGAGACCTCGTTGCCGAGCGCCCGTTCTTTCCGCGCCTTCGCCACGGCGTCGACGTCGGGGTCGAAGGTAACGACGTACTCACCGGCGACTGCGGCCGCGGAGGTGGTCGAGGCAAGCGGTGTGGCGACGGGAACCAAGGAGCCCAGAAGGCCGGCCGCGACGGCGGCGGACAGGCGTCTCCGAGCGGTTCTCACCCCGCCAAATCTAGAGAAGAAAGGTAAGAAAATCCGCTCAGGGAACGGTCAGTGTGACGTTCTTCTTCTTCGCCGACCCGGGTTTGGCGCCAACACGCAGCGTCGCCTTGCACGTCCCCTTGGCGAGGAAGGCGACTCCCGCTCCGGAGGCCCGGCATACCTTTGCCGATCCCTTCGCGACGCTGACGGTCGCCGACGATCCCTTTGGCACGGTATTCCCCGTGATCTCCGCGATCTGCAGCGCTGTCAGGCTGACACCGACCGCGGGCGACGGCTTTGCCGCCACGGGTGGGGTCGTCGCCTGCGTGGCGGACGGCAAAGGAGTCCCGGCGGGGACGGTGACCTTCGGCTGGGAGAACCCGGGGTCCTCAACATTGACTTTCACAACCTCGACCGCAGCCGGCTTGGTGGCGGGCTGAGTCGTTTGCGGAGCCGGAGCCACGGTCGTCGCAGGTGCGGCGGTGGGTGGCGCGGGCGGCGCAACAGCGGTGGTTGTCGTCGTCGTTGTGGGACGGGGCCCGATCTGCATCTGGCGTGCTGTCGTCGATGGCGCGATCGTCGTCGTGTACGGCGCAAGCGTCGTGGTCGTCGTCGAAGTCGTCGTCGAGGTGGTGGTCGTCGTTGCGGCTGCTCCGACGACGAAGCTCACAGTCGAGAATTGCCGCATTGTCGAGTCGAGCGCGTTGACGGCGTTCACGCCGGCCACGCGCACTTCGAGGTTCGTACCGTTCGCAAGGTTCGCGATCGTTGCCGTGGTCGCCGTCGAGGTTCCGTCGTTCACGATCGACCATTCACCGACACCGGTCGTCCGGTATTCAATGACGTAGTCGTCGGTTGCCGCAGCCGGTGCCTTTGCAGATGGTTCCCAACTGATGGTGGCCACCCCTCCCGACGTCTCGGCCGACAAACCGACGACCGGTCCGGGGATGATCCAGTCGAGCGCCGACGCAACGCGTTCGTAGAGGTTTGGCGTTGATCCGGTGCACACGGGGGAACCGGGAACGACCGACTGGTTCGGGTCGCGAACGGCTTTCGAAGCGATGCCGGCCAACACGGTCCGGTCGCCGACGGTCATCGCGAACGGGCCACCACTGTCGCCACTGCACGCCGACGCCATGACGTCACTTGTCGGACGCAAGAGACAGAGATGCTGCGCCGAGATGAAGGCCGAGGGCCAGTAAAAAGCGCGGGGAGGGCTCGAGTCATCGATGCAATATTCGGAGCGAATGCCTGCGTTCACTTTCATCGTGACACCGCGCAACGTCGTGCGAGCCGCGTTGTCGAGCGTGGCCCCCCAACCCGTGATGAGACCCGTCGAACCTTCGGCCGGCCACGTCGCATTGTCGAGTCCGATTGGCAGTGCGGCGGGACGAACCGCCGCGGAGAATTCGAACGGTCGATTCACTTCGATCAACAAGAGGTCCGCGTTCGGCCACGCTCCGGCCACGCCGCGCGCGGGAAGAATCCGCGTCGCGGTGCGCGCTGTCGACGAATTGATCGTGGTCCAGTAGCGCGAGTCGCCCGTACCGACGACAACGAAGTTCGGATAGACACGGCCGGCGGAGTCGCGCCAAATGCAGTGATCGGCGGTCAAAACCCATTTCGCGGCGATGATCGCGCCACCGCACGCAAAACCATTCCCGTCAACCGGCCCTACCTTGTACGACAACAGCGCAACCTGGTACGGCGCACCCGAGATGGCAACATCGCTGCCACCAGCGACGTTGCGATCACGATCGGACTCAGACGAGTTCGAACGCACGAGCACCACACCTACGACAGAGAGAGCAACCACGACACCGAGTGTCAGTGCCGAGCGCAGTACACCGGAAGATGGTCGTGGTTCGCTCACTTCTTCACCGTGATGGTGGTGGTCTTCGACTTGGGCTTGCCCTTTCCGCTCGCAACTGCAACTTTCACCTTGCACTTGCCGGCCGAGAGCGCGACGACAGTCGCACCCTTGACGACGCAGACTTTCTTCGATGCCTTGTCGACCGTCACCGAGACGCGAGCACCCGCGGGCACATCGGCCTTGGCCAACTTCGCCACGTCGGTTGCCCCGATCGGGTTGAAGGTGGAGAGTTCGGTCGACGCGACCGACACGGTCGACGATCCTCCCGAAGCGGAAGCAGCAGTCGTCGGCGCGGCCGGAGCGGTAGTTGCGGTCGCACCTCCCGCAGCAACCGTCGTCGGCGCGGGCATCGTGGCCTCAGCCGGATTGGGGGCGATGTCCTTCGCACCCTGTGGATCTTGGCCCGCGAGAGTCGGTGCCGCGGCGGGCGGCGTCTCGGGTTCGGGCAGCGGCATGTCGGGCACCGCCACCGGCTGCTCCCTCGGACCCACGGTCACCTTCGCCACCGGTGAGTAAAAGCGGTAGTCGGCGCGCTCGGCGACGATCTCGTTCAGACCGGCAACGCGGAACGCGTACTCCTTGCCGTTCTCCAACCCACTCAGTTCGACCGTTGTATTGGTGCTCTCGCCGTCACTGAGGGTGAACCATGTGGTTCCTCCGTCCTCACTCATCTCGACGACATAGTCGTACGGCACCGGATCCCATTCCGGGTCCTCGGCGTAGGGGAACCACGCGGCGTACGGCTTGCTCCACGTCAGTGTCACCGACTGATCGTCGGGCATCGCCACGAAGTCGTTGATCGCACCACCGGCGGCCCAACGTGCGAGGGAACGTGCGCGAATCGCCAATGTGGCGCCTTCGTTGGAACAGTTACCCAGTCGGTCGACCTCCGAGATGATGCCTGCGAGCACGGGACGGTTTTCGACGTTCACGACAACGGGTCCGCCCCAGTCGAAGTTGCACGCAAGCCCACCCTGCGGGCCGGCCGCCTTACCGAGACAAATGCGTGATTCGCCCACATACGAGTCCCAAGTGCCGCAGGAACTGTCGCCGACATCGGACAACACCTCGACGAGTGCGGTGCGCAGCGTGCCGACGCTGTTGATGCCGGCGCTACGCGCTCCGTATCCCGAAATCTGGCCGGTCGTGCCCTTGGCCGGCCATGAATCATCGAGGCCGAAGGGCAAGTCGATCGGGCGAACCGTCGTGAACTGGGAGAAGTCGATTGCCTTGTCGGTTTTCAACAAGGCCCAGTTCTCCCACGAACCACCGGTCAGCGCCTTTTCGATACCGAACATGTGCTTGGGTTCGTTCTCGTACGTGTTCGGCTCCCATGGGCCGACCATGCCGACGCCGATGCGGAACCTTTCCTTGTCCCAGGGCGCTCCGTAGGTCGAAACGCAGTTTGCGGTCGTGGCGATCCAGCGTGAGCTCAAGATGACTCCACTACAGGAGAAGGACCATTGCTCGCGCCAAGTGGCCCACGGCTTGGGAAGCCATTCCTTATCCGGAGTCATTCGGTAGACCACGACTTGATACGGCGCCGGGTGCGCCGACTGGGAGGCAACGGCGCCACCCGAGATGTTGCGATCGCGTTCGCCATCGGACGACTCGGACCCACCGCAGGCCGCAGCGACCAAGAGAAAGCCGGCGGCGATCGCCGCAATGAAACGATTGTTGCGCCGAGTGAACTGCACTGTGCCTCCCAAATTGAACTGCCATTCACCGTACAGCACGGCGGCACTGACATTCGGTCGGCCGTTGAACCGCCCTTCAGACTGGCCTCGCATTACTGTCAGCGGTGATGGTGGCTCGCATGTGGAGGCCGACACGGCCGTTGGCGACACTCGCGATCGTCACGCTTGCCGCATGCGGCTCGCCGGGCGGAGCCAACCCGACGACCACGAGCGCGGGACCGACGACCACTGTCGCTCCGACCACCACGTTGCCGTCGATGCTGCCGCCATCCGGGACGATCCCACTCGCGCAGATCGCCGATGTCGTGCGCGGCGACGACTTGGTCGTCACGGCCGAGCGCGCGTTGCAGGCATGGCGCGACGTTCCGGCCGAATGCCACCCATCGAAAGCCGAGGCGTTGGCGGCACGCGATCAGTTCATTCGCGTCAAGACCTACCTCGGCAAGGTGCGCGGCGCGGCGCGCGACCTGCGCAACGCATCCGCGTTCAAGGGACTCATCGAAGTCGAAACCGCTTACCGGTCGTACGCAGCCTCGCGCGAATTCATCGTGTGCGGAGAGTCGAAGGCCATCGAGTCGTCGTCACCTGCAACGTCGACGACCATCGTCGGCGGAACCGCAAAGGGTCTCGCCGCCGGCGGTGTCGTCGAAGTCGACCTCACCATCACGGGCACACCGAAGGTCGACCGCGAATTCACAGTCGCCGATGTCGGCGCACCGTGCGACGGGCTGAGCGCAAACACGACGTTCCTCGTCAATTCGCAGGATTCATCGGGTCGCTGGGTCATCACCGATGTGATCGTCGATGCGGAAGGCGCCCCGAACGCAGCGGTGGTTCCGACACGTGCGGGACCGGGCGCCATCGAATACCTCGCCTATTGCGGCACGCTCGACAAGCGCCACGGCGTCGTCACATACCGAGTCTCACCAACTGGCGACACCACGACGACCCAACCCGCACCGACGACCACCGATCCAGCGGCACTGCTTCACGTCGTTGCCCTCGACGACGGATCGTCGGTCGTCGTCGACCCACGCGCCACCGAGGTTGCCATCGAGCCCGAAAGCGTCACTGCGTTCCTCTCTGTGAACGACGCCGAGGGTGGTGTCGTGATCGCACGGCTGAATCTCGGCGACTGGGTTGCGCTTCGCGACAGCGGGGTGACATGGATTCCGGTCGGCCCCGGTGACGACGGCCTCGAACTCCGCGTCGTCGGAGCAAAGGTTGCGGTGAAACAAACGCTGCGCGTGACCGCTCCGAGCACATCGACGACGTCGACAACCACTGCCGAGCCCTCGACGACAATCACCTCGTCTGCGCCGGGAGAAACGGATGATGACGAGGACACCACATTGTGGATCATCCTCGTCCTCGTCGTCGTGGCGACGTTGACCGTGTTGGCGTCACGCCTGCGTCTGCGGCGCTGACCGCGTCAGTTTTCCTGTTCGGCGACTTCGCGTCGGACTTCGTCCATGTCGAGGTCGCGTACCGCACCGATCAACTGCTCGAGCATGTGCTCAGGCAACGCACCGGCCTGGCGGAACACCAACACCCCGTCACGGAACGCCATGATCGTGGGAATCGACTGAATCTGCAGCGCACCCGCAATGCCCTGCTGAGCTTCGGTGTCGACCTTCGCGAACGTGATGTCGGTGTGCGCGAGCGACGCCTTTTCGAACACCGGCGCAAACATCTTGCAGGGCCCGCACCATTCGGCCCAGAAGTCGACGAGCGTAATGCCGTCGGCCGTCACGGTTGATTCGAAGTCGGTCTCGGTCAGGTCAACGGTTGCCATACCGGCGAGGGTAACAATCACCGGTGGAGAGCGTTCCCCGAGTCGCCACACTGATGGCGATGAGCAGCATCGTCGTGTCCGATCTCGCATACGCACCTCCCGGCGTCGACCAGATCTTCTTCGACGTCAACTTCGGTGTCTCAGCGGGAGAACACGCGGCGATCGTCGGTGCCAACGGGGCCGGCAAGAGCACGATTCTCAAGATCCTGTCGGGTGTGTACGAGGCAGACGAGGGCGAATTCACCGTCGGCGGGAACATGTTGTCGATGACACAGGACGTCGGCATGTCGCGGCCCGAGGATTCGTTGCGCGACATGCTCGTCGAGGTGGCGCCGAAGGTTGTGCGCGACGCAGGTCGCGCGCTGATCGCTGCCGAAGTGGCTCTTGCCGACGGCACCGATGATGGAATGGGATACGCCGAGGCGCTGGGTGTGTGGGGTGACCTCGGTGGCTACGAGCTCGAGGCCCAGTGGGCCGCCGCCGCACAGCGCAGTCTGAAGACACCCGTCGACGATTTCACGCGACGCAAGGTGTCCGAACTGTCGGGTGGCGAACGCAAGCGCCTCGTCCTCGACCTTCTTCTCACCTCGGGTGCCGACGTGTTGTTGCTCGACGAGCCCGACAACTACCTCGACATCCCCACACGAGCGTGGTTGGAAGACCAGATTCGCGCGTGCAAGTCGACGATCCTCATGGTGAGCCACGACCGTGCGCTTCTCGAACGCGTGGCAACGAAAATCATCGTTGTCGAGGGCGCCGGCTGTTGGGTGCACGGCGGCTCGTACGCGACGTTTCCCGAAGCCCGCGCAAAACGTCAAGAGCAGTTGGGTGACGACCTGAAGCGGTGGGAGAACGAAGAGCGTCGGCTGTTCCACCACATGAAGATCATGAAGACGCGTGCCGCGCAGAACTTCAAGAACGCAACCAAGGCGAACGCCGCCGAGACGCGTTGGGAGAAATTCGTGGCTGCGGGTCCTCCCCCGCCGCCCGTCCCCGACCAACAGATCCACGTCCGTTTCCGCGGCGGTGACTCGGCGCGCCGCGTGGTGAAATTCGAAGACGTCGCCGTCGGTGATCTCTTTGCTCCTTTCTCGGAGGAAGTTCACTTCGGAGAGCGAGTTGGTCTGATCGGCCCGAACGGCACGGGCAAGACGCACCTTCTCAATGCCCTGTACGGGGAAACAGAATCACTCTCGGGCACCATCACGTTCGGGCCGCGCACGTCGGTCGGCATGTTCACCCAGATCAACGACCGACCCGAGTTCACCGGTCGCACCTGCATCGAGATCGTGCGTGACAAATTGATCGACGAGGAAAAGTCGATGCGTGCGCTCGCGCGCTACGGCCTGCGCAACCAGGCACGCCAGGAGTTCCAGACGTTGTCGGGTGGACAAAAGGCCCGCCTCGAGATCCTCGCGTTGGAGCTCGACGGCCACAACGTGCTGCTACTCGACGAACCCACCGACAACCTCGACATCGATTCGTCCGAAGCGCTGGAGCGCGCGCTCGACGGCTTCGAGGGAACCGTCATCGCGGTCAGCCACGACCGCACGTTTCTCGCACAGTTCGACCGCTACATCATGATCACCGACGAAGGTGGCGTGTTCGCTCTGCCCGATTTCGACGTCGCGATGAAGGGTCTCGCCGAACCCGCGAAGTTGGCGAGCGTGCGTCTCGCCAAACCGCTGACGACGAACGACTAACCGCCCGTCAGGTGCGCGCGTTCGGCGCGCAGCTGCACCAGCAACTGGTCGGTCGTTTCGTTGCAAAGGGCGATGCCCCACTCGATGCGGAACTGCACCTGGTCGGCCACATCGGACCCGTAGGCGAAACCCGAGTTCTTCTTGCGACCGGACACACCGAACGTGCTGTAGCCGGCCTCGTTGTGTTCACAGGCGATGACCTTTGCGAACGGCCACTCGACCGTGTTCTTTGCACCGAGGAACACCGCTCGTCGGTTGGTGATGACCGTGTCACCTTCCTCGATGTACGACAACGACTCTTCGCCGGGTACACGCCTGCCGCGAACACCGCCTGTGTTGAGTCGAATGCCACCGAACAACGGGAATGACACGCCGCCATAGCCACCTTGATAAGTGGCCGGCGCACGTGTGGTTTCGAGAAGACCCGAGTTCTGTATGCGCGCGATCGCGAATTCTCCGGCCTTCAAGACGAGCGAACCGTCGTCGCCCTCGAACAAGCCGTCGAGGTCACCGCGCGCGGAGCGTTCGACCGCGTCGATCATGGTGTCGAGCAGGTCGAGCTGTTCCCGGCGCTTCGCCGTCGACGCCGCGGCCTCGTGTTCGGCCACCTGCTGCTGTTCGAAAATCTTGCGCTCACGTCGTTTTGCAAAGAAGCCCACTCCTCGAGCGTATGCAATGGGTGTCCTCGTATCCTCCAAGCCGTGATCGTGATCGACGCACAGGGCCTTGCGGCATCGCGACCCAACCGCCCCCTCTTCCGCGACCTCTCGATCACCGTGTCGACGGGCGACCGAATCGGCGTCGTCGGGCTCAATGGCTGCGGGAAAAGCACGCTTCTGCGCATTCTCACCGGCGAACTGCAATCCGATGCCGGCGAGGTACGCACCGGTCGCAACGCACGCATTGGCGTTCTGTCGCAACACCCCGTCCTGCCGGCTGGCACCGTGCGTGACGCCGCCAGCGTCGACGTCGAACCCTGGCGGGCCGAGGCTGCACTCTCGCGGCTCGGCATGGGCGACATGCTCGACGCCCGCACCGACCGGTTGTCGGGGGGTCAAACGAAACGTGTTGCCCTCGCTTCGTTGTTGTGTCGCGAGTGGGACGCCCTGGTTCTCGACGAACCCACCAACCATCTCGACCTCGACGCGATCACCTATCTCGAAGACACTCTCGCCGCATTCACGGGTGGTCTGCTGCTCGTCACTCACGACCGTCACGTTCTCGACCGCGTGACGACAAAGGTTCTCGAAATCGACCGCGGCCGCGCCTATCTCCACGAGCCACGCGGTGTGAACGCCGGCTCGGGCTACGCGGCATACCTCGCCGCGCGCATCGAACGTGAAGAGAATGCTGCGACTGCCGAACAGATTCGTCGCAACGCCGCCCGGCGCGAGCTTGCCTGGTTGCGACGCGGCGCCCCCGCTCGATCGACCAAACCGAAGTCGCGTGTCGACGCCGCGAAGGCACTGATTTCACAGCGCGCCGACGCACCGGCGCGGCAGGGCGACCTCGGTCTCGACCTCGGCACGACTCGACTCGGATCGAAAGGTGTCGAGTTCGACAACGTCACCTTCACGTGGCCCGGCGCCTCGGCACCGACAATCGCCGAGTTCGATTTCGTGTTCGAACCGGGCGATCGCATCGGCATCGTCGGCGCGAATGGTGCAGGGAAGAGCACGTTGCTCGACCTCGTCGCTGGCCGCATACAACCGGCGACGGGAACCGTCATACGTGGGTCAACCGTGAAGATCGGCTATTACGACCAACTCGGCCGCGACCTCGATGCGAACCAGCGCGTGCGCGATGCCGTCATCGGCGACAAGGGCGACCCTTCCGTCGAGGACCTCAACTTGATGCGCAGTTTCTGGTTCGACGGCGATGCACAGTTTGCACCCATCGGCACGTTGTCGGGTGGCGAACGTCGGCGCCTGCAACTACTCCTCACCCTCGTCGAGCAACCGAACGTCCTTCTTCTCGACGAACCCACCAACGACCTCGACCTCGACACACTCCGAGCGCTCGAGGACCACCTCGAGACCTGGCCCGGGATCGTCATCGTCGTCAGCCACGACCGCACGTTCCTCGATGTCACGGTCGACCAGGTTCTTGCGCTCGCGGGCGACGGTTCGGTACGCCAGGTTCGCGGTGGTGTCGCCGGCTGGTTGCACGAACGAAACACCAAGACCGTCGACAAACGCGCTGCACCGGCGACATCGACGTCGGCATCGGCATCGGCATTGACATCAACAAAGCCGACATCAAAGCCAAAGGTGAGCCCGAGCACGTTGAAACGCCAGATCGGCGAGGCCGAACGTGCCATGAACAAGGCGACCGCCGAGCAAGAGCGGCTGAACGGCGAACTCGCCACCGCGGGCAGCGACCACCTGCGCCTCGCGCAACTCAGCGAGGAACTCGGTCGGGCAACCCAGGCGTTGTCCGAAGCCGAAGCGCGCTGGCTGGAGCTCGCCGCCGAAGCCGAGGCAGCGGGACTCGACATCTCGTGAGGGCGTGGAGACAATCCGGTTCGTTTCACTTAGGCTGAAGTCATGTTCAATCGAACTGCCACCCGAGCAACCGTTCGCGGACTGGTCCTGACGCTCGTGATCGGCACCCTCGGCGTTGCCTGCCGCAGCAGCGACTCCGACTCCCGCGACCGCAACGTCTCGTCCACCGCCAAGGCAATGGCGTGTACGAAAGCCGGCCAGGTGAAGAACGTCGGTGGCAAGAAGATGGTGTGCGGCCAGTCGACGATGGCAAAGAAGTCACCCAAGCAGTGGTTCCCCGTCGCCGCACAGAAGAAGTGGGTCTGCAAGAAGCCGGGCATCCCCCG
>SXGQ01064979.1_pt1 | contig 24501 bp, 5 predicted proteins | sample 3178371 | NCBI WGS metagenome assembly SXGQ01 (sample SAMN11356859, study PRJNA531348) | freshwater metagenome | isolation source: freshwater sample F1-20 | place: China: Fuxian Lake, Yuxi | collected 2017-12-25 | reverse complement strand
GAAGACCAGGTTTGACCTGGTCTTTTTATTAATCCATTACTTTATCTCCAGTTTTGTATAGTCTAATAGCTTGTGCAGGTCCTGGTATAACTTTTCCTAAATGTACTAACCATTTTGGTTGTTTCTTAAATGCACCTGATCTATAGACATCATTTTTAACATCTTCGTCAAATAAGTTTCCAGTATCTGCTACAAGAGAAGCAACATCTTGGACTAACTGTGCCATAGGTACAGCAGTTTTAGTAAGTTTTTCAAATTCTAAAGGATTAGTATAAAATCCTATATCTGTACGTAATCTAATAGTTTGGTTTAGCAAAAAGTTAGTTACCATTTGATCCTCTTCATCATCATCTCCTGCCATAGCTTTTAATAACAAAGCTATGCCCATAAGACTCATCATAATATAAAGTTCTGTCATGTTTTTACGCATGTTAGCAGCATCTGTTTCATTAAATTTATCTCCAAACTGTGTTTTTTGAAACATTAGTTTTCTTGCTAGTTGCTTAAGAGTAAATAATGTATCAGACATCACAGTTTCTTCAGTCTGCATACCAAAAAATTTACCGCCCAGATAACCAATTCCAGCTCCAAGTGCTGTACCAACTCCTGGTAAAAACATTGATCCTACTGCTGCACCTGTTGTAAGCATCTGTCCTTTAGTGTAACTTCTATAACGACCCTTGCGTAAGTAAGGCTCATCCATACCATAAGATAATGCATAGTCTACTTTTTCAGATTCAAATCTATTAGCAAACCCTTCAAACATCCATGTTCTAAATTGACTTAATGCTCGTCCTGCAAAAGTAGCTTTAACTTGTAAAGCATTATTATAATCACCGTGATTCATCTCGATGACTCTTTTTATTTTTTGCACTAATTTAATTTCATCAACATCTGAAGTAAAACCTTCTTTAAGTTTTCCTGATTTAATATCATAAGCATCCCAAAGACTTACTTTATTGCCGTCAGAATCTGTAGCAGAAAATTTATCTGATAACATTATTGCTACCATTACTGGAGCATAATTTAAATATTCAGAACGTTCTTGTAAACTAAAAGGTCCAAATCTTTTTAGTTTAGACATTGAAGATTTTTGGGACATATCAAACATTTCTTTGTTAGATGTTTGTAATAAATCCCATTTGTCCATAAGAGTTCTAATTTTAACAGCATTAGAGTTTACTCCTTCCCAAGTATTAAAACTAGTATTTCTACCAATAGAATTGAGTACTAGCATATGGGCCTTTTGAAGGTTTGCCATAGAATACTCTCTGCCATCTGATGCTTGAATCATATTAGAAATAATACCAAATCCAATGTTAGATCCTGCTGAAAATAAGTTCCAGCCTAGACCCTTAATAGTCATGTATTTTAATACAGTATCTCCTACTCCTGAAGCAGTTCTAAATCCTCCTAAACCATTAATTTGAGATTGAATCCAATCTTTAGTAGCAGGATCGGTTTCGTTTTCTAAGAGTTCTTCTAATTCTTTTTTACGAGTTTCTTCAGCTTTAGTATAAAGTTTAGTTTTACTAATACCTTCTACTTTTCTACCTCCTACACCGTAGAAAGTAGAATCCATAAAGAATTCTAATGCAGATTTTAAATTATCTAATCCTTCTTCTGTAACTACTTTGCCGTTTTTAAACTGAGGCTGCCCTGCTTTATTAGTTACTATTTCTTTACGTCTATTAAATTCTTGTTCTGCTAGCCTAATTTGAGGCTCAATAGCAGATTTATGTTTATGTGCAAGAGTAGTAAGCGAGTAAGCTTTTAAAATCTTAGTAACATCCCATGATTTTTGTTTAGAAAGATAGTCTCTTGCTTCTTTTCTAAATCTAATTCTATCAGCATTAGTAGCTGGCTTACCTGTATCTTGTTGGTATTTTAAAGTTTTTTGTTTAACTAGGTCTCTTACTTTTGCTTCAGTATCTTCAACAAATTGTACTTGAATGTTTTTTTCTATATCTCCTGTTAATGGATTGATATCAGAATATACAGTAGTAGCTAAGTCGGTAGTAGTCTGAAGCTCCTTCATTTTATCCCAAAAAGGAATAATACCCATCATCATCCCTTTTTCTTGGAAAGTATCCATAAGAGATTTTTGAATAGTAGGTAATACACCTACACCAAGTAGTGCTTGTTTTTGTTGAGGAAGAGTATATCTTAAAGTATTAAGAGTATTCATCATGTATTCATGATAAGCTAAAAGATCTTCGTCTGCTTCTATTTTAGCAAAGTTTTTATCATACCACTTAGTTTCAGCACCATTAATAGTTTTTCTAGGTACTTGTTCTACGTACTCTCTAATTCCTTTAGGAGCAAAGTAAGTATCTTTTCCTGAAGAATCTTTTCCCTTTACACGAGTAGCTGGATTAGCTGCCATATCCATTCCCCAATAAGGAGAATGTTCTTTCTGCCATGCTTCAAACAAAGCATCTTTTTCATTCTTAGATAAATTAGGCTCAGACTGCATACTTTGATAAACAGCTTCTCTTCTGATTTTAAACTTTTCTATTTTTGCTTCAACTCTTTTGATATAAAAGTTATATCCTTTTTCTCCTAGTTGAGATTTAAGTTCAGCAATATGTTCTTCTCTTGCCTTTTCTGAAAAGGTTACTCTTTTATAAATAAACTCTGCAGGGATATCTCCATCTGGTAAATTCTCATCAGGAAATAAAGCTCTAGGATCAAAAGAAATAGTGTTCTTATTTGTCCAATCATAATATGCAGTGATTTTAGCTTTGTCTTTTTTAAGCTTTCCTGTTTTAGGATCTCTTGCCCAAAAAGCAGCTTTCATCATTTCATTACGAGTTTCGTAAAACTCAGACGAAAAACGACTTACTGCTCTACCTGTTTCTTTTCCATCATCAGTAACTTGCTTTAAAATATCAAAGTTACCGCCTGATTTTTTAAGAAACTTTTTAGTAAGCTTATCTAAAGTTTCCCACATTTCTGAAGCTTCTTGCTGCGCTTCTATATTAGCCCTTTCTACTGCTCCAAAAATAGCTTGCAACATAGCATCATCATGACGAGATAAATTAAGAGTCATAGTTCCTAATTTATTTACGTCTTTTAATGCTTGAAAGATTTCTGCTTGAGTTAATTTACCGCTAGTATATTGTCTAACAAAGTTAGTAACATGATCTTTTCTAATCTTTGTCAACCTACTTTGTAGATCCATTGCATTTGCTCTAACTGCAGAAAAAGCTTCTCTAATAGCATCTGTATTAAATTCGTCTTCGTCAAGTATAATATGTTCATGGGGCTCAGTAGAAAAATCTCCTGCTGCCATCCAAAGATCTAATATTCTTTGTGCATAATATACATCATCTGCAGTAATAGCAGGGTTAGCTATTAATGCTTGTATTTCTTTTAACTGAAGATCAGCATAGTCTAATACTTCATCAAAGCTTTCTATGTTTTTAGCTCTAATAACTCGGCCCTCTGCTTCGTCTACTGCTTTTTTTAATTTCTCAATTCTAGATATAATCTTTCTGTATTCATCTGAGTCTTCTACAGTTTTTAATAACTGCCGTTCTTTAATAATCTCAGTGTTGATTTTATTTTGTCTTTTCTTTTCTACATCTACTACTTGCATTTCTGCAGAATCAATAAGCTCATCTGTTCTATTTGATCTGTTAAAGGTTTCAAAATTACTAATAGGTTCATTTTTAATATCTTCAAGCATTTGCTTATAAGACTCCGCATGTCTATCTATAGTTTCATCTGATACATTTGCTCTGTTTTCTCCTCTCGCTATTTGTGTTTTAATTCTTTGTTTAGCTAATTCAGGATTTAATTCCATTAGTTTATACTGAATGCTAGCAGTAGGTATTGCTTTTTTAATAGCTTCAATAAAAGGTCTTCTTTTATCTTTAGTAAGATTAGTAGTATCAAAGACTACTTGTTTGCCTTGTTTAATAGCCTGTATAGCTCTATTAGCAGCTTCAATATAAATTTCTTTATCTTTAGATTTATCGTTTATATCACCTGTGAACTCAACTCTCATTGCATCAGGCTCTATGACTACTAAATTTTTTTGGGGTAAAGATTTAATAAAAGTAGATTTACCGCTACCACTTGTACCTATAGGTAGAATTACATCAGCAGTTTGTGGGGATAACATTTCATCTGTTCTAGATGAGGGGTACATCTGATTAAAACTTGTTGCATCAAAATCATTTACAACATACAAAGGGTTGCCTTTAGCTGCTTCCCTTTGACGTTGCTTTTCTAGGTTGACAGGTAAGTAATTATATTTTAGGTTTAATTCAAATGTATTTCCCCAAGCTCTTTTAAAAGTAAAATAGTGTGAGGTTCCGTTAAGTTGATTAAACTTGCGTAGTTTAGCAGCTATGCCTGCAAAATTATCTACTTTAGATTTAAAACCAATTTCTTTTTTAATTTCTGTAACAGACTTTACATCAGGAATTTGGTAATTATTTGCTACAAATGCAAGATTAGCTAACTGTTCTCCTGTTTGAGATACTAAAGTTTTCCATTCTTTAGAGTTTTTATTTGCACAAGCCTCTGCCATAGTATTTTATTTACCACAAATTAACGTATATTTTTCGAGTTTATCTTTACTTATTGGAGAATCAGGTGATATCATCTCATCTTGATTTCGCAATCTTCTAAACTCATCTAGTTCATCAGGACTTGGTCCTTGATCTTTTTCTTCTCCTGTAAAAGTTGGCATGCCTGTATATTCTTCAGCATTAGCAACAGCTTTAAATGCTCCAAAATCAAAAGGTTTTGGTTTAGAAGCTTCTAGATCATAGAAATTAGACGGATTTTCCGTATTAACTACTAGTTTATTAGAAGCTCTAGACATCCCTACATAAATTAAAGAATGCTTTTCGTTACCTACTTGAGTATTGCCTTTAAATAATTTAGCAGAATCTCCTTTAGGTAAAGTAGTAGCGTCAAAGAATACGTTTTTCACGGTAGATCCTTGAGATTTATGAATAGTTACTGCATGTCCAAAGTCTACTGCCTTATCTATATATAATTCAGAGAATTTTTTCTTAAGTTGACTATGTTTTAAACTTTCATAAGCCTCCATTTGATCAGTACTAGGATTATAAATGTACTCTCCGCCTACTAAAATTGATTCAAATTTTTTAGCAGTACTTGCTAAAACTGTATAATAATCTTTCCATCCTCTAGGATTTTCTAGTGCTGCTTGTTTAGCTAAATATAATTTCTTAAATATATCAGAAATTACTCTGTTATTTTTATTAAAATCTTCTTGAGTTAATTCTTCAAACTTAAAAGAATCAGAAGGCGATAATTGATAATAAATACCACTTGCATCCCCTTCAACTCCTAATACACCTTTTTCTTTAAGATTTTCTAGCTTTTTAGAATGAGCTAAAATTTGATAAGCAGAACCTTCTTTTTTAACTTTTGATACTGTATATCTAACACTGTTTGCAATATTACCTCTTTCTATTTGTTTAGAAGAATATCCTAAGTATCCTACAATTGTATCATCTGTTTGTAGATCTCCAGTACGACCTAATAGTTCTCTTATTTTAAGATTATTAGCTTGTACAGAATTATTAGTATAACCAATTAAAACAGAATCTTCAGAATCTTCTTTAAAAGTTTTTACTAATTCTTTGTTATACTCTCTTCCTGATAAAAACTTAAGTTCCTCGTTATTTTCTACCATAGGAATCATACTGTTAGTACTAGTTCTAAGAGCAGTAAGTACTTTAAGAATAGAATCACTTTCAGTACGTTTTACTTCAGTAAGAGTTAATTGTTCAGGTTCTTGGAAAGCTTTAGATACTTGTTTAATAGTAGGATTTGCAGTTGATACTTCAGGTATTTGGAGTATATCTCCCATGAAAATTATTTTAACATCATGTTTTTTGATAGCTTCTTTAAGATTTTCGTAATCTTTACTAGAAAGCATAGAAGCTTCGTCTATAACTATAATATTATCAGTATAACCAAATTCATTTATTACTTTTTTTGTAAATCCTACTTCTCTTTCTCCAGTTATTCTGTTTACATTATCACTGACAGATGATTGCACAGTCATAGGAAGTTTTTTATTTCCTGTTTTAACAGTAGCAAAAGCTAGCTCTGCAGTGGCTGCATGGGTAGGGGCCATGTATAAAAACTTGGTTGATTCTCCTTTAAAGTACTTTTGAAGATAGCCAATTACAGCAGTTTTACCTGTACCTGCAGCTCCTTGAAGGGTAATAAAATGCTCAGTATCTTGTTTAACAAAATCTACTAAAGATTCTAGCGCTTTTTCTTGTCCTTTTGTAAGAGGAAAGGCAGTATCTATTGATTTGCCTTTGTACTCAAATTTATTTTCTGTAGGCTCTACTACTGGTTTTACAGTAGGTTGAGTAGTACTTATTAAATTGTCAAAGTTTTCATTAAATACTATATTAGAAGGTATAGATCCTGCGGCATTAAACATGTTTGCCATTTCTTGACCTGTATAACCATTAAGATTACTTTCAGAGTAATTAGAGACTAAAAATTCTTTAGTTGGATTTTGCTTAGCTACTTCATATAGTTTTTTAATGTTCTCAGTTATATCTTCAGGTGATATAGAACGTAAACTATTATTAGCTTTAATTCTCAGATCTTTAGTAGGTAAAGCATAAGCCTGACCTTGTAGCCCCTCTCCTTGTCCATATACTGCACCAAAATTATCTTTAGCATATTTAGCAGCACCTGCTCCATGTCTACCTTCTGGATTGCTGCCAAATACAAATATTTGATTAGGTTCTAATTTTGTTACTTTTCCTGAGTATGTTTTTCTTGCACTAAATACAGTAGGTTCAGTACCTCTAAGTTCATCTCTTACTTCCATTAACAATTTAGGAAACTCTGTACCCCATTTACCTTTGTCTTGTGTATGTGTAAGAGTAGCATTACCTGTAGCAAGAAGTTTAGCAAGAGCATCTGGGTTTTGTTCAAAAGATTCTTTTATTAAAGCTTTCATAATTCTAGAAGAATTTTCATCCCATGCTTTTGTATCTAATCCTTTAATTGTTCTACCTAATTTTTTAGCTTCTGCTCCTGTAGTATTTGCCAATTCTAGCATAATAGGCATTCTATCTCCTATACCCATAGATGAGTATCTAAATTTAGCTGCTTGAAATGCTCCTTCTACTGTATTAAATGTAGTGTTAACAGTTACAGTACTTTTAAAAGGTCTTACCGCAAAATTACTTAACTCAGCATTTTCTCCTGTACCTGCATAAATATTAATCTTAGTTTCTGGTCCAGGTAATCCAGCACTTACAGTAGGTTGAGTAGCATTTCCAGCAGCATCCCAAGTCTCAGGACTTACTTCGTTAGCATTATTAATGTTTAATACGCGAGTGTATCCATCATGTAGTATCTCAATGTAGGTTTGATCATTATAAGTACGTTGCTCAAAATTATTAGCAAGAGCATATTGTACAAGTACTTTATTAACCTGTCGATCATTAGTTTCTACCTTGTCTCCTGTTTTAGCATTATGAATTACTTGTCTTGTTTCAGGATTGTAAGAGTAATTAAACTGGTCTATTTTAGTAGTAAATAAATCAGAAGGTTTAGCAGCTTTTTGATTAGCCTCAATAAGATCCATAGAACTTTTTACAGCTGATGCTAAAGCAGATCCTGGTTTAATATCTAACCCAAGAGCATTAAGCAATCCTGCTAAAGCTTCTTTAATCATATCCCAGATAGAAACTCCATCTTCGTCTTTAAGGCTATTTAAATGTTCTTGAAAACTAACATCAGTAAGAGCCATAGTAACAAACTCAGAAAGTTTCATAGCGCCGTAATACTTACTCATCTTTTCTTCAGTAAGGTCCATTGCTTTAAAAGCTTCTACTTTAGCTTTATCTCCTTGTGCGCCTTTCCAATTATTATATAATCTTACAAAAGTATCAAATCCTTCTGGGCCTTCTGTAGCAATCATTTGGTCTATATACTTACTTCTTAAGCTTTCAAGTTTTTCTATAGACTCTATTTGTTTAGCAGTAAGAGATTCTAAATCTCCATCTTGATATTTAGAAATAGATTCTGAGGTAAGACTATGAATAAGTTCATGTACTACAGTAGTTGCTAAAATATTTATATCTTGATGTTTTACGTGATCTAAATTAATATTTAAAGTATTAGTACCATAATTATAAGAACCTCTAGATTGAGATTTATCATATTGAATATTAAATCCTTTAGGCAATTCAAGACCTCTAATAAGTTCTATCAAGCTTCTATTTAAACTAGAAATTCCATCAGAATCTTCTAAAACATTTAATAAATTATCCAGTGCTTCGGGTTTTCCTGCTAACCCTCTTTTAATTTCTAAGTTATCTGCAGTGTCTGTTTGAGCAGTATTATTTACTGTATCTATATTAAAGGTTTTACTAGGAATAGCAGTAGCACCTTTAATATTATATCCTGGTGTAGTTATTTCAGGAGCAGGAGCAGTTGTTCTGTTTGCTCTTTCAATTGGAATAGGATTGTTATTTTCAGAATTATATTGAACAAAATCAAAACTTCCAGCAAGAGTAGAAATTCTATTATACTTTCTACTTGCACTGTCAAATTCATAAACAGCAAATCCTCCAGGTAGTTTATTATCAGCAAATGCAATAAATCTAGTTTGTTCTAAAGTAGGTTCTCCTGTTAAAGGATCTAGTACTTCTACAAAGTTATTAGTTATTGCATCAGGAATAAGCTCTACTACATCTTCTAGTTTCTTCTCTACTAATTGTGAAGTATTAAAACTTTTAGCACGTCCAGGATTATTTTGGAAATATTGTCTAGCAAAAGCAGAAGGCATAGAATAAATAGGACCATCTTGTCCTAAGTTACCATAAAAAGTATCTGTAAAATCAAAAGGTATTCTTGATAGATAATCACCAAAACCTAAAGATTTTAAGTAAGCTACTGGTATGTATTTTAAATATTGTTTAGCTCCTTGAGTTCCCCCTTCTAAATAAGCTGCTGCTACAAGTTCTTGTGCTAGCATTCTAGAAGTATACTCAATGCCGTTAAAAGTTCCTACAGGGAAGTTTTTATCAAGTAGATATAAGAATCCATCATAGATATCTCTTTCGTCATAGTTTTCTCCAGCAGCGGCTTCAAAGTTTATTCTAGAAACTAATCCGTTTTTATTTAAACTAAAGTCTAATTTATTTAAGAATCCATTTTTCTGGAACCAAGTATTTTTAGGATCTTGAGAAATATCTTGTAAGATTCTTGCAAGACTTTTATTAGTAGCAGTATCTATAAATAATCTTGCTCTTTCTACATCAGGATCCTCGTTAAATAAATTAGAATCTGTATTACTATAAAGATAAGAACGCATCTCGTTAAAGATTTCTGTCTTAATCTCAGTTTGTTTTGACAAACTCATGTCGCCTTGTTGAGGCAAATGTTTAATAATCTCTCCTACAACTGTTCTAAATCCTGTTTCTTGATAAGGGAAGTATTTGTTATATATAGTGTTAGCAAACATAGTACCTTCTTTGGAAGCAAATCCACTTATAGTAGTAGGCATTACTAGATTGCCATTACCATCATACTTACCTAAAAGATTAGCAGAATTGAAAATATTAGAACCAGGTAGATCCTGTATCTGCTTAACCTTAGCTTGTACTTCCAATAAAGATTTAGGAACTCCTTTAGAAGCAGTGTTGATACTAGACTGAAGTTGTTTTATAGTCTTACCAGTTTCAGTTAAAGTTTGAAACTTATCAAGTAATGCTAATTGTTGTAAGTTAAAATCAGGAGTAGGAGTTTTCTTGTCAGCAATAGGCTGAAGAGTTTTTTCTTCAATAGCTTGCATCAAATCTTTTGCTGAAGCTGATTGTAACTTTTCTATTTCTTCAGCACTTAAACTATCAAACTTTCCTGCAGGGTCATATTTTTCTGCTAATGCTCTAAAAATCTCATTCTCTGCATTAGGATTATATGGTGTAAGGGAAGATCGAGAATCTTTTAACTTATCTACGTATTCCCAAATTATCTCTTGAGTTAATAATCCTGATATTTCATCTTCTTCAAAACCTAATAAAGCCAATGCTCTAATAACATCAAATGTTTCATCATTAATATTAAGTTTATCTAAGATTTGTTCCTTTTCGTTATCTACTGCAGCAGACTGCAATGCTCGAATAATTCCAGACTTTAATTTAAGCCCATCCTTTTCTTGTTGAGTTAGTTCTCTTTTTTCAGTTTTTGCTTTGGCAACAACTCTTTGAGATCTTATAGTATATTTATTAGATAAATCTCCTCTAGAAATATTGTCGCCAAATGTAGCAAGAGGCATATTAGCTGCTAGTACTTCTGCTGAAGTTGGCATATTAGCAGGATCTTTAAATAAAGCATCCTGATCTTCTTTACTAAGATTCATAAATACTAAATCTTTACCTTGAGCAGCAGCATTAAGAGTAGAGTCAAGAGAGAAGGATCCTACTCCATTTTTACCCGCAGTTGCGTTGATAAATTTAGTACGTTGATAAGTTTCTGAAAGAATAGTAGTGATTGGTGGAACTAATCCTCGTTCCATTCTAGTCTTGTTTACATCTTCAGATAATTTTTTAAATTCACCTGAAGAGTCAAGTGCTATAATCGCAGCAATTACTTCTGGATTAGTGCTCAACATTACTTGTAAATGAATATCTAAGATTTTATTTTGTCTAGATGCTTTGTAAGATCTATTAAGAATAGAAATAGTATTAACTGCATCATCTATTTTAGTTACTAAATCTGCAGATAAAGACTTAGAAATTATATCAGAAGCTTTTTGTGCAATTTCACTTGGAACTTCTTCGCCATTTTCATCTAAGTCTATTTTTTCTTGGATGTAAGCGTCTATTAATTTTCTATCTTCTTTAGATAATTTAAACTCATCCTTAAGATCATCTAAAGTTTGGTTAGATATTTTTAGTAAGGTTTCTATTTTATTCTTATCTGTAACAAAATTAGTATGTAGTTTGCCGTCTTTATAGAAATGGTTGTACATATATGTGTACAACTTATCAACGTCAAAGTCAGAACCCATTTGTTTGGTAAAGTCTCTTGGTGCTAAAACCAAATCTCCTGAAGCTTCAGGTAAGAACCCTACTATTTCTACAGCTGCCATTGAGTTCTGTTTCTGAGTAGGGATACGGAAACCAAAAAGCTGCATTAGTTTCTTAGGGACTTTATCATGGTCAAGCATCATTCTGCCATCTTCACCTCGCTTGATAAAATTTTTCAATTCGAGGATTTCGCCTGATTCATCTCTGAATTTAAACGGTATCATGATTTGAGCAGGAAGCATTGTCTTTGTCTCAGGATCCCAACGTAGTGGTTGCAATCCTTTAACTGGATCAAAGCCTTCTGTAAAAACTATATTAGAATTTTCAAGTTCTCCTGTTGCCTCATCACCTTCTTTAACTCTAAATCCTTCTTCAGAACCTAGTACAAAAGAGTTACCTGGTAGTTTTTGTTTAACTACTTTGTTACTTACTACAGATGTAAGTAAGCTTTCAAACTTATTTGCATAAGGAGAAGCCCAAAGAGGAATTTTAAAATCAGTAAGCGCTTCATTTATAGTTCCATCTTCATTCTTTACAATGTTAAGTTCTAAGGCAGACAACATATTTGCTGGATAACCTTGACGATTCCTAACTTCATGTGCAAGAATATCAGCTAGTTTCCTTGCGGGAATAGTGGCTCTGCGAATTTCTTTTGTCTCTTTAGATAATATTTTACTTTTATCTATTTTAAAACCTTTTAAATCAACTGTTTTATTAGAAATTAAATTATCTAATAAACCATTATTCAATAGTTCTTTAAACTGATTTTCAGAAATCCAGTTTTCATTTACAAAATATAAACAAGCCATCTAATATTTATTTACCTAGTTCCTGGTCAAACAATAACATGTTATCTGTTAGAGCTATTCTTGCTAATAAATCTCCGTATTCACCTACAGCTCCTACTTGATGTGTAGTAAAATCTTGAAGTAATAATCTTACTTTTAAAGATAAATCCATTTTTTGTGCAGACTCTTCGTAAGACATCATAAGATCTTTCTCCATTTCGTAAGCCATCATAAGTGCTCCTCTGATATCAGAGCAATCACATTGCACTGACTGTATAGCAGGAACATCTAATTCAGCTCCTAGATCATTAGCAAATGCTTCGAGTTTAAGATAATGTTCTCGCTCACTATTTGATTCTGATACAAAGAATTTCTCTGCGCCAAAATAGCCCAAAGATTTCATTTTGTTAGAAAGTTTTAAATAAGTATGAGAAGCAGTTAGCTCAAAAGTTCCAAACTTATTAAGCTCTTTTAATTCTGCATCACTTAGTATAACATCTTTGAACTGTTCCATTAATCACATTTTTTAAATTCTTCATTTTCTTTTTGAGTCTCGTCAAAGAAGAAGTTCATCTTAGCTTTAGCTATTTGTCCTACGATCTTGTCGAAGTTTTTGTTTATAAAGTTAACTCTTTCTAAGGTATCTTCCCCTACTTCATCTGCAAAATTTTGTTGAAGCTTAACTTTCTCTATAGGAGAAGCTTTATCTAATTTCTCAGATAACTCTTCTGCTTTAGTAAACATATCTCCTGTAGGTATTACAAGAAGGCTTTCTATATTGCTTTCAGTAGTAACTGTTTGAATCAAGCCAAGTCTTTTAGAAAGCTTTTCGTTAGCATAAGCAAATAGTTCTTCATACTGTTTATTGTACATTTCCATCAACTCTGCTCCAGTAATCTCTCCGTCTATTTTAAGATCAAGTAAGTCTGCAAATAGTAGAGTACGTTCCTGAGTACCAATGTTGATTTCTGATTTATCACGTTTATAAGGTACATCCTGCTGGATTCTAAAGTTTTCTCTAGATAGCAATAAGCTATTTTCAAGTTTAACTTCCATGTTATCAAGCACATTACCGTCATTGTCAAATACTTCTACAGCATTAGCTACTGCTCCTACTTTATTAGCAGTGCCAAAAGAAGCTCTAACAAATGCAGGATTACCATCAGAAGTAATTTTTGTGCCTTCTTCTGTTTCAAACTTTTCAATAGACTGACGAATTTTATCAATCTGTAAACCTCTTGTAAGCTCAGGAATAAGCGGGAAACTAGAAGACTTAATATAAACTCTTCTGTCTGCATTGTCTTCTGTAGAAGAGATGTTACCTACATATACAGGCTTCATAGGCTGCATAATGATACCCATCTCATCAAAAGTAAGCTGAGTAGATCTTTTAAAGATTCCATTACTCTGTGCTTCTAACTTAGTTTTAAAGGTATTATATTGTGCATCTGTAATACGGCCTAATTGCTTCATTACATATAAGTGCTCTTGCCAAGTAGTATATTCCTGAGCATCGGACCCCTCAATACCTGAATAGTTCTTTGCGTAATTAGTAATAACCTTTTCAAAGAATTCTTTTTGAATAGAGTCTTTTACGTTATTACTATTTAGTTTTTTATCTTGGAAGAATACTTGGTAGTATTTATTGTTAGCACTGTTAGCTAGTTCTATACCTGGAGCGATATCTCCTGCAAGACGTTTTCCTATGTTGACAAAAGTTTCTTCTAGATTTTCTTGCAAAGTTTTGTTTTCACTAAACTTAGCATACAAAGCAGGATCTCCAGCAAATAACTTATATGCTTCAGAGTTAGCGATTAAGTAATTAAATACATAATCCATAGCGGCATACTTTACTCTATTAGTTCCTTTGCCTTCTTTTGCTACTTCTGTCATATAGGCTTTATCCATAAAAGAGTATTTCTCTATTACTTTGCCTTTATCATCTTTAACTTCTTGACCTATACCTAGTTTTTTCCAGTCTGTTAATTTTGTTTCAAGTAGTCCATCAAAAACAGATCGAATCTCATCTAGTACTGCTTTCTCTACTTGGTATTCATTCATAGAATCATTACCATCTTTAACTACATCTAGGAAAGTTCTTGTTTGACCATCTACTTCTACTTCTAGAGTATTTAAACTAGGTAAGAAGTAAAAATAATTTGGTTCATACCCTTTAATGTTTTTAGATTGCTTAGATCTAATACGATTAATCTCAGGAGTTACTAATGCTTTGTATAATAACTTAATATTTTCATCTGAAATATTTCCTTCAGCATTTAATTTTAACTGTCGAGTTAGACCACTGATAAGTAACATAGTAGTCTTATCAGACATAGTAGGATAGAAGAAGTCTACGGAACGACGTTGTTCCGATACACCTGTTTCATGATCCTTTACAATTTCTCCAGAAACTCTTTGAAAGAATCCTATTTTAGTAAGCTCGTGCTCTGCTGTAGAAAGATTATTTAGTTTTCTATTATCTTTAGATTCTGTGAATAATTTTTTCAAAGCTTCTAATGACAAGTACCCTACATCTAAAGTACTTCTTGTCATGTCTCCTATAATGCCTTCACTAGTAAGATCATTTAGCCACAAACTATCTTTAGTAAAAGATATTTGTTTTAAATCATCTATAAGCTTTTGGTTTACAAACTTTTTATTAGCATAGTCATAAGCTGTAAGATCTCTCATGCGGTTTACTAAGTAATTATTATTACCATAAGAATAAACCGTTTTACCTCCTGCTTGGAAAGAGTTACTGAATGTGTTCATGTTATTCAGTGCATCTAATTTAGCAAGTGCTTTTACTACAGAATCATTTAAAATCTTAGCATCATCTAAAAGCATAAATTTTTGCTTTCCTAATTGCTTAGCAAGAGCAAAAACTAAACCTGCATCATTAGTAAATAATTGGGCCCAGCTTTTCTTTCCTTTATTTTTAAAATCTCCTTTACGTAAATCTCTATAAGTATCATCAGTAATTACAATACCAAACTGTCCTAACCAGTTAGCTAAGTCTTCATTAGTTACTTTAGTAGGGTCTTGTTTAAAAACTTGAGCTTGTTGAATAAGACTATCAACTATATCTTCATTGAAAACATATTCATTGTTTTCATTCAGAATAACTAAATTACTTTGTGTGCCTACTCCTTTAAGGTTAGATTGCCAAACATTACGTAATCTTTGTTCTATAGAAGAAGAGTTACTTGACCATCTTTGCAAAGAGTAATTGCCGTTTCTATCTTTACTCCACATAAGAAACTTCATATCGATATGATGCTTAGCCATATCAGATACAAATTCATTTTGTATTTTCTCAGGAGCTTTTTCTAGTTTATCTACTACTGCTTGAATCCAAGGAAACTTTTCTTGATATAATCCAAGAGTTTCAATCATATGAACATAATCAGCAGGACGGTTTGCTAATAACTCATGAAGAGTATTATAAACTGTATCAAAAGACATGATCTCAGGTAGGCCTAAAATATTGCTTAAAGGCTTACCATTTTCGTCTACTGCTCTAATACCTACAAAAAACTTTTTAAGATCTGCAGAAGCAGTAGATTTGGAATTAACAGTGAATGCCCAGTCATCAGTGTAGACAACTTTTTCCAGACCCATTGCTTCTTCACTGTCATCTAAAGTAATATCTTCTTGTACACTTCCTGTAGTAAGTAATCTTATTCTCTGTTCTACAAGCTTATTTACTTTGTCAAACTGATCAAGAACAGCTTTAATTCTAGCTGCTTTATTTACTAGATTCTTAGACTTGTAAAGTTTTTCTAGATTCTCTAAAGACTTTTTATGCTCAGCAAAAATAGGAGCAGTTTTAACTCCTTCTTTTTTGCCTTTATCTTTTGCTTCCATTGCTCTGGAAATGATATCCGAAGCAATGTAAGATATTAAAGATGCTTGTGTAGCAGGATCTAATCCTCGAATAATCATGTCTTCTACTTCAGTCCTCACAGCGTCTATCTGTGTAGCATCCATAGGAGAAATCATTTCATCTACAGTATCGTCGTCTATGTCAGTAGCATCTTGTGTATTATCATCTAGCTCTACAATAGTACCGTCAGGTAAAACAAAAGTATCTTTGTTCTCTGCTCGACTGTTAAAAAGCTCAACAGCTTTTTCTAAAGCTGCAATAGCATCTTCTAAAGAATTAAATCCATTTGCTTGTAAATCTGGAAGTATTTGGTCAAAAGATATTTCGTTAGCCGCTATAGACTCTTTAATGTTTTTAAGCCCTTCTAAATATTCTTCTAATTGCTCAAGATCTTCTTTACTATCTCCTACACTTTTTAAAATTTCTTCAGCATGTTTTTCAATAAGCGCATCGCCCGTTAAAGTTTCTACTTCTGTTTCTGGAGTAACTGGTTCTTGAGTAGGCTGTTGTTCTAAAGCAGCTAGTTCTGCATCATATTTAGCATTGATTAGTTCTAGTATACCCTCTTTATCAATAGTAAATATTTCTTGAGCACCAGCCATTCTAAGAGCTTCAGCTGATATACTGGTCTTATAATTTCCAATTTTTATATCAAGTCTTTTATTATTAAACCCTGTTACTTCAGCATTTACATCAAAAATTCTATTGTAATTATCTATCAATCTTTGAGCTTGTTCTAGTATTTTTCCCTTACCAGAATCATATGTCATTAAGTCATTTACTTCTTCTTGTGTAATGCTTTGCTCTTCTCTTCTTCTTTCTATATCTGCTTTCTTAGCTTCTATGGAATTTGCTGCTGTTGGAGCGGCTGGTTTATTTTTAAGTTCTTCAGCTTTTAAAATTGTTTCAGCTTTCTTTGTATACGCAGGATCTCCACTTGATTTTGTTAGATCTTTAAAGTATTCAATAGGATTTTCTTGTAAAGATTTTATTTCTTTAGTAAGAAATTCTATTGACTTATCGTTTTCTTTGTCTGCATTATTTAATAAGTCTTGAAGAAACTTTAATTCAGAACTAATAATTTCCTCAGCTTGTTTTATTATCTCAGCATCTGAAAGATTAGGAGTTACTGTAGGCATAGCAGGAGCTGCTTTAGGTACACCTTTAGCAACTGTTGCTGGTTTGATTTTAGATAAATCAGCAAAGGCAGTATCAAAAAGAATAGTAGGCTGAATAGTATAAGCCCACTTTGGTGCTTCTTCAGTGCCTGTGTTAACAGATAAGATATTAGTCTTGTGAGTTTCTTTTAAGAACTCAGTATATTTTTTAGTACTAGTTTCTCCTTGAGAGTTAAGAATGACAACAGCATCTCCATCCATAGCAAGAGTTCTACGATCTGCATTGGACATCATTGCTTTTAACATAGGTCGCAACTTTTTATCTAAAGTTTCTTTGTTGCGATACATGGCATTCTTATCCTTAAAGTTAGCAGCAATAGTTGCTGTAAATCTAATTACTTTTTTACCGTTTTGCATGTAGCTACCATTCTCTATTCCAGGTCGGCCAAATTCAATACCTGTTGCGGTAACTGCAATAATAGGATGATTAGATTTAAGAGAACTATTTGTTCCACCGTTAATTAAAAACGGTTCTAATCCTTGAGTTCCTTCTGTAGAAAATAAACCTACAAACTGGTTTATATATTTACCTAACTGACCAAGTTCTGTGATATCTAAACCTAAACTAGATTCTCTTATAGCTTTTACTACAGGATTGTCTCTGTCTTGAGACAAGTATCCTTCTATAGCAAATACTATAGAGTCAATAGATTCTTGCGTAAGTAATTGTCTTTCTAAAGGAATAGGCAAATAAGTATCTTTACCAATTGGTACTACTGCATATAGTCTACCGTTTTGTGGAACAGAGGGTAACAAAGTAGCGCCATTAAGATCTACTTCAAAACTATCACTTCGGCCAATTGCCAAAATAAGATTACCGTCAGGCATAGCCTCTGATACAGGAATGGATTTATTATCATAAGTCTTAAATAGTCTACCCATACTTTTATAGGTAACTTTTGATTTAACCTTTCCTGATTTAATAATCTCTTTTCTTATTTCATGGTTTTTAGCTTTGTCTAATCCAATAGCTTCAATAGTATTATCTAAATTCTCTTCTCTGTACCAAGCATTATCGTGTACGTAGAAAACAGTTTCACCATCTTTAGTAGTTACTTTAATAGGAACTTCGTCAATGTACTCGTCGAGTTCATTTAAAGAAACTCCTTTTTCATCAGCCATTTTCTGAAGTTCTTCTAATCTTAGATTCCAAGCAATGGTTTCTCTTGTATTAGAAGTAGGGTCATATTTCTCACCTGAGTATTCAGTATCAATTTCCATTACTAACTCAGTACCTGGAGTTAAAAAGTCAGGATCTAGAAGTTTAGCATTTTCTATATTATTAGTAATCTCTTCTCTATCTATTGATGCTACTTCTTCTGCTTGATTAAACTCTCTTGAAAGATATGCAGCACGATTATAACCTTCATCACTACGAGAATAATTGTAAACTAGATTGCCATTCTCGTCTTCTCCAACTACCATAGTCTTATCAGTATCTAATAAAGAAGTAGCTGCCTCTGCTACACCTTCTTCAATAGATTTATTCTCAGTATTGGGATTGACATAATCTGAAGGAATGGAAGTTTCAAAATTTGCCTGATCATTCTTTAAATCATCTTCATTCTTTTTAGTATCTACAACAACTCCTCCGTCTTCTTCTGGATTAGTAGCAGTAAAGCCAAAAGCAGAAAGGCCGCTTTCGTCACCTGGTTCAGGTACTGGCTCTCCGTTTAATTTTTTAGCTTGGATGTTTAGATTATCATAAAGATTTTGTTTATCTTTTTGAGATAGTTGCGCATTATCTACTTCTTTTCTAACATCTTCTATATCTTCTAAAGTAGAATTAGTAATTTTATTATTTAGATTATCTATAGTTACTTGAAGCTCTTTTGCTTTAGCTGCCTTTACATTGTTAAGTTCTATATCAGCTATTTTAGCATCAGCAGCTTTTCTGAATGCTTCATCGTTAGTAGCACTTTTTAAATTTTCTATTTGAGATTTAGTTTTAGCACCTTCTAAATCTTTTTTAAGTTGTTCTAATTTAACTGCATTAGCTTTTTGTTGAGCTACTTTTTCTTGATATTTCTCACTAGTAATATCTTGAAACTCTTTTTCATTTTCAATAAGAGTTTTATTGACAGCTTCAGTTTGTTGATTGTATTGATCTGCTTTTTGATAGGCAGGTAGTTTTTCTACTTCAGCAAGAAACTTTTCATATACTTTTTGATTCTCCTCAGTGTCTCCTTGGTTTCTTTGAATATCACTAAGAGAATAAGTAAGTGGGCTTGTAGAAGTTCTTTTCTCTGTTCCTACTACTTGTCCTTCTTTTTTAAAAAGAACTTCTTGTTCATTAGTAAACTCATATTTTTTAGCTATCTCTGCTACTTGTTGATGTAAATCTAAATCAGTAGTTTTCTTAGCATTTTCTATATCTTTAGCTCTTCGCTCAATACGATTTTTATTAGCTCTGTTGTAGAATATTTCATCTACATTAGAATAGTTTTCGAAGTTATTATAAATCCCTTCAAGTTGTTTTAATTGCTTGATAGCATTATTAGCATTATCTATATATTCTTGACCAACTTCTTCAATAGGTCTAGCTGCTTCTGCTTTATAAAGATCTTCTAGTACTTGAGTTGTTCCTGCTTGAAAAGCTTTGATAGCTTGGTTCTCAAACATCTCAGTTTTTAAAGTTTCTACTTCAGAATAATCTCCTGTAGTTTTAGCTTTTTCATGAGCCCTAGTTAACTTATCTTGGAATACTAATTGATCTTTATAAGATTTTAATACATCTGTAGTATTAACTCCTTTATCTTTTAACTCTTGAATTACTTTTTGTTGTTGGTCGTACCTATTTTTTTCAGTTTCATAGACACTAACACGATTGCCGTTCTCATCACGACTGCCTGAGTACTTAGTTTTATTATATAAATTAGTACCTCCTGTTTGTCCTATACCTCCAATAGCTCCAAGGAAAGCTGCTTCAAAGCCTTCCATTGTTCCCATGTCATCAAAAGCATTTTTGATACCGTATTCTTCGCCTCTTCCTTTAGCCATACCTGCTTTAGAAGCAACATGGTTTATTAATTCCTCAGCAGCTTCTTGCCCTCCTTCTATTCCTAAATGCATTAAATTTTTAGAAAGAGACGGAGCATCAAGTAATTTTCTTGTATACTTTAAAGGAGTAATAAAAGCGGATGCAGAAGAAAGATTTAATAAGATATTCATCTTATTAAGACTCATAGTAGTAGAAGCTGCAACAGAAGCTGCTTGTTTTGCTTTTGCTATATCTCCTCCATTTTTTTCTAACTGCTCAGCATAAGTATCTCGAAATACTTGAGTAGCTTCTAATACAGCTTCTGATTGATTTAAGGCTACAGCATTAGTTAAACCTGCTAATCCTTGTCCAGCCATTTTAGATCTTTCTGCGCCTACTATAGCACTAGCAAGTTTTTGACTATTAGTCGCTGCTCCTATAGCTTTTAATCCTCCTGAAACTATTTTACCCATACCTGCTCCTTGAAGCAAGAAAGAACCAACAGATTCAACAAGTCCTGATCCTCTAGACATCCACCATGCAGGATCAGAAATATTCATAGATTTACCTGGCTGTTCTTCATAAATTGGAAACCAGTCTTCGTCTACAGTTTTTTTAGCATCCATAGCCCAATTGACTATAGAGTTATTAGCAGCTTCTTCTGCACTAAAATATCCAGGGATATCTAACATAGAAGCAAATCCTGCTACAGTTTGTGGTAAGATATTAGTAGCAATTCTACCTATTGCATTTCCAGCTTGTTCCCAATTAGATTGGTTTTCTGCTCGCATTTTATTTAACTCATTGAAATCATATTGACCTCCTTTAAGAGTTTCTTCACTAATATAATCTTCATACTTATCAAAGGCATCTTTATTAAGTTGTCCATAAAAAGTATCTATTCCTTGGTAATCAGCTTCAGCTCCTTGGCCATGTTCTTTAATATATTCAGGGTCAAAATATTCACCAGCTTCTATTCTTTCTTTAGCTAGTTTTTTAGCACTTAATTCTAAATACCCTTCTTGAATATTTTTTGAAGTAAGTAAATTTTCAGTTTTTTGTTTTTTACCCATTTGAAATTTTTTATTAAAAATAACACTTTTAATGTATTGGTAAGCCTCTATTTATAAAAGCTTTTATAGCATTAGTATTTGTAGAATAAAAAGGTTTACCTGTATCTGGATCCTTTTGTATTTCACCATTTATGTAAATATGCATTACAGGATCTTGTCCATAATGAACAGTATTTCCGCTTTTCCAAGAAGGATATTCTTTTTTAACTACTAAGTCAGCTCCTGGTACTATATTAGGAAGTGTTAATAAAGGAATACTTCCTGATTTACTTACTTCTGTACTTTCAAATGTTTGAGGACTTAAAGTATTTTTAAATCTATTATTAAAACTATAAGTATGGGCAACATCATTAGTTTGTTTTTGTAACTCGTCTACTTTTCCTTCTGTAATTTTTGTAGCAAAAGTTAAAGCTCTTTGATTAAAAGCTTGTGATCCTATCTTAGGAGTTAAATAAGCCATCTTTTCTATTACGCCATTTTCAGTTTTAATCTTTACAGGAGTCTCATAGTATATGCTATTACCATGAAAGTTCATTTTAGCACTTCTATTTGCCCCTACATCAAGAGTAACTCCTGGACGAACATTACCTTGTTCGTCAAATACTTGAGGATCTAGTTGACCAAATGCACTTTTAAATGTGCCTAAGTCGCTTACATTTAAAAATTGATTATTTACATATGCATCAATTTCTTTATTTCCAGTTAATCGTTTAGAAAGTTCTTGTTTTACAAGATTTTTTTCTAATAAAGATTGATAAAATTCAGAACTATTTTTACCAGCAAATACTGATTGACCAAAGAAATTAAATCCAGCGGCTACTGCTGCTTGCACATTTTTATAACCACCTGCTTTTGCCATTTGAAGTGGAGTAGCCCAAATATTTGTTTCTCCTGTTTGAGGTATAATTGCTACTTCAGCGCCTACTGCTTTTAATTTAGCAATTTGATTTTGATTTAAATTTTCTGTATTTCTAAATCTAAAATTAACATTTGCATCTTCTGCTGCAAGTTTTTTAGCTTCTGCACTTTTTTGTACTGCTTCTGTTATATTAGTTTTTAAAAGTTTAGCATCTTGTAAATCATAAGCTGCTTGAGCAGTATTGTTTAAAGCTTTTTGCATTAGTGTTAAAGAACCACTTCCTTCTGCAGATAAATCATTCCAAAGATTTTTAGCATCTGCTTGCGTAGCAGTAATACCTGCTCTGTTAAGAGCTTTGTAAAACTCGACGTGATTAGTAGCTCCTTTATTTTTTAAATCTGTAAAAATGCTTAAGCCTCTTTCGATTCTATCTCTATAGGCTCCCATATTTTTACTATTGTAATCTCTAGTTTGACTTCCTTTTTGTCCTAAGAAAATTGTTCTAGCCGCTCCTCCTGCAATGTTTCCTACTTTTTGTAATTCAGGTAACATTTTACCTGTGTTATCAATTACAGTTTTATTTAAACTATTTACAGAAAAGTTTTCAAATTTACCAGGAGTAATAATAGCATCTTTTCCAGCATTTAATAAACTTCCAGTGCCACTACCATCATCTGTAGGAACATCTCTCCAAGAATCAACTGTTCCTCTTTTGTTATACTCAAACACTTTACCTACTGAACTCATGTCAAATAGGTCATTAAGATGTTTATTCGTATATAATTGCTCTACTACTGCTGGATCGTATTCTCCAGTTTTTTTCATTTCAGAAAGCATTTGATAGCTTTCATCCTCAGCTTTATTTCCTTTTACTTTATCTAGATATTTACCTCTGCCTTCTAAAGCATTTCCCACAATATCCTCTGCATACTTATCAAAGTCTCCAGAATGATACATGTCTAAGAAATTATAGTGAGCAGTTTGTTTACCCCATTCTTTAAACCTAGAATTAGGAGCACTAAGTAAGAATCCTCTAACTGCTTCAGAAACTTTTGAAGCAGGTAAACTTTCAAATGTAGATTTTTGAAAATGCTTATCCATAGTTTCCTGATCCATTCCTAATTCTCTAAGACTACTTTCCCAACTATCGGAATGAACTTTACTTGCTACGTCTAGTACTAATTTATCTAGTTCTTCTTCTAAATTAGAAAGCCTTCCTACTCCTCTAGCACCTTCAAACTTATTCCAAGTTCCTTCAGGATCTTCGTAAGTAGCTTTAAAACCTGCCCCTCCTTTGTTTTCATACTTTCTAATCTCATCTCGAAGCCATTGATCATAATCTTTTTGACTAAGTTGATCTGCTTTACCACTATCAATACGAGCTATTTCTTCTGCTTTTCTTTTCTCAAATCTTTTAGCTTCTCCTTCAAGTGCTAATCTTTCTGGATCTTTATTCCATTCTTTATTTAGTTGATTTAGTTTAATAGCAGCTTGACGATAGTTTTTAGTTTGTAGTAAGTTAGAAGCTAATTCATCTCGTTTTGTTCTACCTAAAGCTACTAATTCTTTTGCTCTTTCTGGATCTGTTCCATAAGGCAAATTGCTTATATCAAAATCAGTACTAGATATTGCTGCTTGAGTCAAATCAAATTGCTCTTGCATCTTAGCTAACGGAATAGCGAAAGCCGCTAAGTTAAGCGGCTTATATTCAAACTGTACGGGAGTAGTATATGGAGTAATCGGCATAACTATTAATTTTTACTATTATCCTTTAGAAGTATTTCCTGAAGTTCCAGTGTTTTTTGTTCCTAAAATTAATTTTAAAGTCTCAGAAAAATTAGGTGCCATTGCTTTAGCAAGTGTAGCATCTTTTTTCATATTTAAGAAAGCGTCTCCAATACTAGCTACTTGACTTAATCCAGTACTAAGTAATCCTTGTTTAGCAGCTCTAGCTCTAGCATTGTAATCATCAACATTCATTTTTAAAGCTTGATTTTGCGTATTTATTTGGCTGTTAGCTAACTGAGCTTGCATAGCACTTTGTGCATCAAGATTTTGTTTTTCTGTATACAATTTGTTAATATCTTCATTTCTAGTATTAGCAAGTTGTTGCATATTAGAAGCATAATTACCGCCACTTATTCCTGCATTTTTTATAGCGTCTTGTGCTTGAGCATAAGTATATTGAGCTTCTCTTAATTGAGGATTGATATTATATTGATAAGGTTCAATATTAGCAGTGTTAGTATAATCTTCTGCATTAAGCTGTGGTACTTTTCCAAATAATCCTTGTCCAATATTATAAGCTGCGGGCAATGCCATAGCTGCAGCTTCTAGAGGATTAGCTTTAATAGTAAGATCTAAATTCTGATCTGTCATTCTAGTGTTTAATCTTTCTACAGCAGATTTATATTTTTCCATTAAAGCATTATACTCCTCATCACTTTCTGTTTCTACAAGAGATTTTTGTAAGTTTTCTAATTCTAAATAATCAGGAATATTATTAGCATTACTATCAGTAGCATTCCAATTTTGAGGTCCTACGTAATCTCCATCACCTAACTCTCTAGTAAACATATTTCCTCCAAATGCTTCTACGTTATCAAGAGGCATATACATTTGTTGACGAGGCATCTCAAAAGAACCTCCATATTTATAAATCTGAGTATTAGTTAAT
>SXGQ01252505.1_pt1 | contig 24502 bp, 4 predicted proteins | sample 3178371 | NCBI WGS metagenome assembly SXGQ01 (sample SAMN11356859, study PRJNA531348) | freshwater metagenome | isolation source: freshwater sample F1-20 | place: China: Fuxian Lake, Yuxi | collected 2017-12-25 | reverse complement strand
TCGCCGAGCACCCACTCGGACTCGGCCAGCGGCGGCGCCAGGCCTTCGAGCCCCTTGCCCGTCGGCTGATGGCAGGCGGCGCAGAGGCCGGCGAAAGTCTGTCGTCCGTTGTCGAACAGCGCCTGCTCTTCGTTGGTGAGGGCCTTGGAGGCCGGGACCACCACGCCGGGCTTGCCCGGCCAGATGACGGTGTTCTTGAACCAGGCCAGCGCCTTGACCATCGCGGCGTCCTTGCTCTTGGCGAACTTGGCGAGCGCGGCGGGCTCGGCTTCGAGCTTGATCGGGCGCTTGGCGGTGACGGTCGGATGCGTGGCCAGCGAGCCGAGAAGCGTGAGCTGCTGGGAACGCAGCGGCAGGCCCGCGATCACGGAAAGGGCCTGGGCGACGCGCGCGGGCTTGCGCTCGGCGAAGACGCAGCGGAGCAACGCCGCCGGGAGGGTCTTCGAATAGGCGGCGGGCTGCTTGAGCACCGCGGCGAAGACTTCGAGTTCCCGTCCGGCGAGCCCGCTGATGAAGGCGTCCTGGATGGCGATGTGCTCGGCGGCACGCTGGGCGAGCGCGGCGGCGGCGAGGTCGACGGTCAGGTCCTTGGCCTCGCCCATGGTCAAGGCGAGCTGGACCTGCACTTCCGGCACGGCCTCGCTCGCGGACATTTCCTTCCAGCGGGCGATGACGTCGGCGCGCTGCGGACCGGCGACGAGGGCTTCGGAGACCCGTAAGGCGGCGGCGCGGACGCGCGGATCGGCGTCGGCCAGGCCGGCGGAGACCAACGTCCAGTCGGCGACGCCGAGCCCGTGCTGCGTCCAGAGGGCATGCACGCGGCCCATCGGGGACTTGGTCTCGCGGCCGAAGGCGGTGAGCGCGGAGGCGAGGGACTTGTCGCCCGTCTCGACGAGCAGACGCTGGGCGGTCTCGCGACGCCATTCGTTGCCGCTGGCGAGCTCGGCGATGAGGTCGGCCGGCTTCAGGCCGGTGAGCGTCGCCAGCTTGGTCGTCTTATGTCCCTCGGGCACCACGCGCCAGAGGCGGCCGAGGTGGAGGGGAGAGATCAGGCCGCGGTCTTCGCCCTGCTTGCGCAGATACGAAGTGAGCGAGATGCGGTGCTGGATCACGCCATGATGCATGTCCACGAGGTAGAGGGCGCCCTCCGGACCCGTGAGCGCGTTGACCGGGCGGAAGCGCTCGTCGGTCGAGGCCACGAACTCCTGCTGGTCATAGAACGCCGTCCCCTTCACCAGGCCCTTGTCCGGATTGAGCACCAGGCGCTTCACGAGATTGCCGGCCGGCTCGCAGATGAACGCGTTGCCATAGGCGTCGGCCGGGAAGAGGTCGGAGCGGTAGACCCACGGCCCGCAGGCGGCGGTGCACTCCTTCAGCTTGAAGTCACGGAGCATCTCCGTGCGGTAGCCGCGGTTGATGCCGGGGTTCACGCGCGCGGGCCAGACGGTCTGCTCGACCGCGGCCTTGGTGTTGAGGCCGGTGTTGCGGCCCAGATACGGGTTGCGGAGGAGATACGACGAGTTGACCACGTCGACGCGCAGGAGGTCGCTGTTGTTGTTGGAGTAGAGCCGGCCGTAGTCGTCCTGCGCCAGGCCCCACTGCCCGCGGAAGGTGCTGTTCTCGCGGACCCACTTGCCGTCGACGGACTTGAAGCGGGCCGTGTAGGCGCCGGCGTAGAGCCAGCCGTCATGGCCCCAGAGCAAGGCGTTCGGCGCGCGTTCCGGATTGGCGAGCTGCGGACGCGACGGATCGACGCGCACGCCGAAGTCCGTCGCGACCTCGGTCTTTTCGTCGGCCTTGCCGTCGCCGTCGGTATCGCGACAGAACCACAGGTGCGGCGGGGCGCCGACGAGAGCGCCATCGCGGTGGAGCACCAGCGCGCGCGGTAAAATGATGTTATCGAGGAAGACCGTGCGCTTATCCATGCGCCCGTCGCCGTCGGTATCGCTGAGCACGACCACCGAACCCTTGGCCTGCGCCTCGGTCGTGCCGTCGAAGTCTTCCATGTAGCCCGTCATCTCCACGACCCAGAGGCGGCCGTCGGGAGCGAACTGCAGGACCGTCGGGTGGCGTACCAGCGGGGCTTCGGCGACGAGTTCGATGCGGTAGCCCGGGGCGACCTTGAAGCTGCGGAGCGCCTCCTCGGCGGTCAGCGGGGGCGACGGCGGGATCAGGTGGGCCGGGACGATCGGCACCTGCGGCTCGCCGGCCTTGTCGCCGATCTGGGCGCACAGCGGCGCGGCGGCCAGGCTGAGGGCGGCGAGGAGGTGACTGCGTCGGGGCATACGCATATTGACAATATGAATGCCCCGAGGTTGCCGGGTCAACCGACCCCGCCGCTTTATCCGGCCTTTAAACGATGGTTCGCGGACATAAAGCGTTCCCTTCGGCGGCCCCGTGAAGGGCCCTGGCATAAAGACCCTAGACCCTTCGGATTGTTTTGGCCGGAGCAGGCCTTCTCCCTCGGCCCATGCGAAAGCGCCGTCACCTGAGCCTGCCCTCCTTGCTGCTGATCCTCCTCGCCGCGGTCAAAGTGGCGCAGGCGGACCCGACGGTGCTCGGGCTCGAAGACAGCGACGGCGACGGCGTCGAGGACGAGCTGGAGTTCCAGCTCGGCAGCGATCCTGCCCATCCCGATACCGACTCGGACGGCTGGGGCGACCTGATCGAGCTCATCAACGGGACGGATCCCTGTGATGCGAACGATCATCCGCGGTTGTCGGAAAGCAGCGGCACGACCGCGCCGGCGATGCGCAGCGCCCAACGTCGCGAGGCGGCGAGACAATCCGCCGGGGTGACGATGCCGGGTCGCCGCGCGCCAAGCTCCGCTCAACCGACCTATTACAATCTGCGCTACTACCACCTGTCCGGCTTGGTCCCTGACCTCGCCGCCGAACTACGTCGTTCACCGCTCCCGGCCGGAGACTACCTGCTGCTCTGGGGTCATCAGACGGGTCCTAACCCGCTGGGCCTGCGCCAGCACTACGTCGTCACGATCCGGCGCGACGACGGCGCGACGATCGGCGAATGGCGCACGCCGGCCGAGGTCGAGGCCCGGTGGCGCACCGCCGGCATCCCGTTCACGATCTCACCCGAAGACCAGCTCCACCCGCTCACGATCACGATCGTGCCCGTCGGCGGGGCCGACCTGCGCTACACCCTGCGAAATATTTTCGTCCTTCCCGCCGGCCTCGAAGCGGACCTGGACCGCGACGGCATGATCGTCGCCGGCGAGCGCCCGTCGTCAGAAAGAACCTTGCGCCATTGGGTCAACGACGATGACGACTCCGGCGACTGGCAGGAGAAAGCGGACCTGCCTGGGCTCGCCGGCCAGCGGGCGGATCATGCCCAGCCCGGCATTGACGGGACTCGCGACCTCGTCGATTTCATCCCGGTCAACCTCGCCATCGGTGAGGTCGTCTGGCGGCTGCCGCCTTCGGCCGGCTACCGCTATCTGCTCTGCAACGACGACCGGGCGATCCAGGTCGTGCCGACGGGCCTGACCAAGGCGACGGTCGGCGCCGTGCATCGTAACGACTCCCTCGCCGTCTTCGGGCCGACGCTGGACGGTCCCTGCGCCAGCGCGGAGGTGTTGCGGCCGGAAGCCGACGGGAGCATCGAGCTCCCCGCCGGGTTCCTGGATCATATGGTCCTCAAGAAGCATGGCATCGTGCTCTTGGAAGCCTCGCGACCGACCTCGCGTCCGTTGCGTCTCGAGATCCGTCAGGATGACCAAGCCGTCGTCCGGCTCGAACTACCGCTGACGGTCGTTCCCGTCGAAGAGATGTATCGTCACGTCGACCTCACCCGGATGGCGCGGACGTATTTCGGGGCGGCCGTCACGCCGAAGACCCGGCCGCGACGTCCGCTCGTCACCGAAGCGCCCGGCCTGCCGGACGCGGAGACCAGCGCCAACTGGGTCGTGATGATACACGGCTACAACGTCTCGGCGCAGGCCGCCCGCGGCTGGCATGCCGAGACCTTCAAACGGCTCCGCGCCCTCGGGAGCAACGCGCGGTTCGTCGGCGTGACCTGGGGCGGCGACACCGGCTTGGACTACCACGAGGCCGTCTTCCAGGCCTTCCAAGCCGGCGACGGGCTGCCGCGCGCTCTCGGTTTCGTCGACGAAGCCCGGACGACCTTGGTCGCGCATAGCCTAGGGAACGTCGTCGCCTGCCAAGGCGTCCAGGCCGGCTTCACCCCCGCCCACTACTTCCTGCTCAATGCCGCCTTGCCCCTCGAAGCGATCGCCGGCGAGGCGGTCGCCCAGTCACATGCGGCCGACATGACGGAGGCGTCCTGGCGGGCCTACCCACGGCGCCTCTTCGCCGCCGAATGGGGCAAGCTCCATCCGCCCGATAGTCCTCGCCGCGGCTACGCCTGGTCCAATTGCTTCTCTCGGATCCGTCAGATCCGCGACACCGTCAACTGCTTCTCGGCCGGCGAAGACGTGACCAACTGCCCGGCGGCGATGACTTCCGCCTCCGTCCTCGCCACGCTCTGGGCGGGACGGGCGGTCGATTATGGCGTCTGGAAGACTCAGGAGCTCCTCAAGGGCGTGGGGTGGACCCGCTCGCTCGGCGCCGTGGCGATGGAACGTTCCCAAGGCGGCTGGGGATTCAGCACCGCCTGGCGGGGCCGTCTCATTCCGAGCGGACCGGATCGGACGCTCGTCGCCCGCTATGAACGCCTTTCGCCCGAGGTCGCCGCCCGGATCACGGACGCCCAGCTGCTGACCCATCCCTTCTTCCGTCCGTTCGAACATCGCTGGCTGCATATGCCGATCATCAGCGCTAGCTCACCGCTCATCGAATCTCCGCGGGTGCGCTATGACCTGCTGGCCAGAGGCCTGCCGGCCCTGAGTCCTGCGGCCGGGGCGACGCCAATTCCGGCGATCGGCGGGGCTTCTGCGGTGACAAACTACGACTTGGAAATCCAAGGACGCCCGGTCGGCGGCGACTGGCCCGCCGAAGGACATCGCTCGCCGCTGACGCAGGAACGCTGGCTCCACAGCGATTTCAAGAACGTCGCCCTGCCCTGCGTCTATCCGCTTTTCATCAACATGATCAACCGAGGGGGCCTCCGATGAGGATCGGTCTCCTCTGTCCGCTGCTTCTCATGGCCGCATGCCCGGCCAAGGAGTGGAAGGTCGCTATTCAAGATGAAGCAGGGCGCGGGTTGGCCGGAGCGCAGATCGAAGCTGTGCTGACGCCGCCTGATGACCCTCGGCTCGCCAGCGTGATCACCCGGATCGGCCAGGCCGACATGGACGGCGTCCTTCGTTTCGACACAGAAGACCGGATGGTGCTCACCCGCGTGAGGGCGAAACTGACGGGATACCACAGCGCCGACGCGGATCACCGCCACGGCTTGGGCCGGCCCGACATGGCGTCCGACATCAGGCTGATCTTGCCGGCAAAGGGCGAGATGGTGGCCTTGCGCTATCGCGAAGTCAGGCTGACCGGACTGCCGGACGAGACATGGGTCGGCTTCGACGCCGAGGCGATCGACGCCGTCGCGCCATGGGGCAAGGGCAAGGTCACCGATTTCAATTTACGGATCAGCAGCCGACAAGTCGGCTGGACCGAGTCAGCAGCGAGTTTGGCGGCGCTCCGCCGGACTCCGGAAGGCGCACGCATGGATGAACGAGAATGGGCGCAGGCTTACGGCCGTTTCGAAGGCACCCTGAGCCTTTCCTTCCCGCGCGCCGGAGACGGCATCATGACCACTCCCGCCTTCTGGCCTTACTGCCTCTTGAAGACACCGGCCCTCGCACCAGCGGAAGGCTATGCGAATGAACGCCTCATTCCCTTCGACACCCTTGCCACCTCCGAGCCTTCGCAGGATTTCACCGGATATTACCTTCGGCTACGCGCTCGGCTCGACGCCGGAGGCCTCATCACCGCCGCGCACTACGCCAAGATCCACGGCCGTATCGGCGCCGGCCCCGGTCGGGTGACGTTCCGGTTCTATTATAATCCGCGGGCCGGCGATCGGCGGCTGGCCCTGGCGCCGGGGCGCAACCTGCTCGGTCCGGCCGGTCCGGGCGAACCCGCTCACGCGTTCGAGACGCAGCAGCCTTGAAGGTCGGGGGAAACCATTGCGCCCAAGCCCCTCCCCGCCCATCGTTAAAGGCAACCCTATGAGCGCCCTGCCCCGTCTCTTCCTCCTCGCCGCCGCCTGCTCGACGATCGCCGCCTTCGCGAACCCCACGGACATCCACCCGACAGGCCAGGCCGGCGACACCAATCCCCGGGCCGTCTCCGGCAACGGCACCACCGTCGTCGGCACCGACACCAGCACCGGCGGATTCCGGGCCTTCCGAATCGTCGGCGGCGCCTACAGCCTGCTCAACCTCGACGCGAGCGGGACCTTCTCCGAGGCCGCCGCGGCTTCGCAGGACGGCCTGGTCATCGTCGGACACACCGACGTCTCCGGCTTCATCCATGCGGCCATCTGGAACGGCATCTCGCTGACGACCCTCCCCCTCGGAGCCTACGATGAAATGCGCGCGACCGGGGTCGCCGCCGACGGCCTGACCGTGGTGGGCTACACCGTCGACAGCCTCACCCGGAATGACGCGTTCTACCGTGTCTCGACCAACAACGCCGTCTCCTTGGCCGCGCAGTTCGGCTCCCTCCACTCCCGCGCCACCGGGGTATGCGGCAATGGCACCCTCATCGTCGGCACGCTCTCCGACGACTTCTATGGGACGCCGTTCACGCGTTCGGGCTTCATCTATACCGTCGGCGGCAGCCACACGGTGATCAACCCCTCCTCCGCCAATCCTGCCGTTTTCGGTTCGCGCGGTTACTCTGAGATGACGGGTGTCGCCGCCGACGGCAGCGCCAGCATCGGTTTCGCTTACTCGGTGTCCGGCGTTCCTACCGGCGACGCCCTCGGATTCCGCCGCGCCAGCAACGGCACCATCACCTCGCTCGGCACCCTCGGCGGCGCATGGTCCATCCCGAACGCCATCAGCGCCAACGGCGCGGTCATCGTCGGGCAGAGCGCGAACGGCAGCTCCGAAGAGGCGTTCGTCCACCAGAACGGCGCCATGACCGGCCTCGGCTTCCTCCCCGGCGGATCGACTTCCAACGCGACGGGCGTCTCCGCCAACGGCTCCGTCATCGTCGGCTATGGCGACGTCACCGGCGGCGCCATCCATGCCTTCACCTACGCCAACCAGGTGCTGCTCGATGAGACAGAGTGGATGCGCTCCCTCAACGGCCCGGGCGGCCTGACGGCGATGGCGAACAATCTCGGCAACCTGGCCCTCGAAGGCGCCCACCACCGCCCGCTGATGTCCTACGACGGCATGGGCAAGCAGCGCCAATTCTGGGCCACGGGCGACTTCGGCGCCTCCTCCCGCCAGACCGACCGCCGCACCTCTTTCGGCGAAGTCGGCGCCAGCCAGGCCTATGGCGACACGGTCGTCGGCGTGGCCGTGGGCACCGCCCTCCAGACGCAGGACCTCCTCTTCGGCGGCGACGCCAAGATCACCGGCCAGACGTTCATGGCCGAGATCGACACCCGCCTCGCCGACAAGGAAAGCATCCTCTCCCTCCTCTTCCTCCGCGGCGAATGGGACGCCCAGACCGCCCGCGGCTACGTGACCGGCGGCGGCAACGACATCTCCCGCGGCCAGACCGACATGGACACGACGACCGTGCGCGTCCGTTACGACGGCCCCACCCAGAAGTTCACCGGCAACTTCACTGTCGCCCCCTACGCCTCGTTCGCGCTCACGCGCGTGCATACCGACGGCTTCCAAGAAAGCGGCGGCTCCTTCCCCGCCACCTTCGACGACCATGGCCACACCGCCAAGGAAAGCCGCCTCGGCCTGCTCACGAAGTTCGTCGCCGGCCCTTCCACCACCCTCCGCCTCACCGCCGAGTGGATTCACCGCTTCGACGACGCCGGCGACGCCCTCAGCGGCGTGAACCAGACGACCTCCGGCGCCTTCTCGGTGGCCGGCCTCGCGCCGACCAAGGACCAGGCCCGCTTCGGCTTCGACGTGGATCACAAGCTCTCCGCCGATACCATGCTCAGCTTCTCGGTCCACGCCGCGGGCTACGGTCAGGCGCATGACGTCAGCGGCTCCCTCAGCCTCCGCCGCGGATTTTAAACGCGAGGCGACGCCTCGCGAGGGGACACGTGGGCAAGTTGACACGTGGACAAGGGTCGTGACAGGCCGCCCACCCGGGCGGCTTTTTTGTTGGTAGGGCTGACCGGCCCTGGTCAGCCACGGTTGAGCGGGCCGCTCAACCCTACCCAAGGCAGCTAGGTCAGCACGCAGTGCTGACCCTACCTATGTCAGGTGTTGGCGGTTAGCGGTTAGCGGTTGGGAATCACTCGAACTCGGGGGGAGACCGGAAACCGGAAAGTATGCTTCGGTCATGTGCACCCCCGCCAACCATCCGGTTTCCCTATGGTGCCCCCTTTGAGTCCTGCCTCTCCCTATACTCGATACTCCATACTCGATACTCTCCGCATCAGGCTTTCGCCTGACGCTTGCGACGTCGGATCGCCGCGGCGGCGAGGGCCAGGGCGCCCATGACGAAGCCGTAGGTCGAGGGCTCGGGCACGGCGGTCAGCGTGATGGCGCCGTTGGACTGGTTCCAATCGATCGACCAGAGGCCGGCGTTGGAGGCGCTGCCGTCGGAGTAGGTGAACTGCGACAGGTCGAACTGGAACACGTCGCTGATGTTCAGTCCGCCGCCGAGCAGGACGCCGCCGACCTGCGCGAACTGGAAGGTACGGATGGAGGCCACCCCGTTCGGAGGGCCGAAGTTGAGCGGGTTGCCGAGCGTGTTGCCGTCGCCCGCGCCGAGCAGCGAGACCAAGCGGAGGCTGATCTTGTTGTTCAGGCTGGCCTGACGCAGGTCGAGGTTGCCGGTGACGACCAGACGGTCGTAGCCGGTGGTGGCGTTCGTCGCGTTCTGGACCTGCCATTCGAAGGTCGAATTGCCGGCGAGGACGAGCGTGCCAACTGTGAGCAGGCCGGCCGAATTACCGGGGGACAGCGTGGCGCCGGAAGCGACGTTGACGGTGGCGACCGTGCCGGTGCCGCCGAGGGCGCCGCCCGAGGCGACGTTGACCGTGTTGGCGACCACCGCGTTGACGGCGAGCCGGCCGCCGGTGACGGTGGCGTTCGCCGTGCCGAGGCCGAGGACGTGCGTGACGTCGAGGGCGCCCTGGGCGACGGTGAAGCCGCCCGCGATCGCGGTGTTGTCCGCCGCGAGGGTGAGCTTGCCCGCGCCGGTCTTCGTCACCGCGGCGCTCCCGGCGCCGGCGACGGTCAGGCCGGAGGCGAAGGCGACGTCGGAGGTGACGTCCAAGGTGACCGCGGCGCCGGCGTCGAGCCGGATCCGGCCGCCCAGGTCGTCCGTGTTGCCGGACTCCATCCGCAGGGTCGTGCCGGCGGCCAGGTCGATGCGGCCGGCGGGCGACAGCACTCCGCCGAACAGGCCGAGCATGCCCGCGTTGACGTCGATGTCGGCGGCGGCCTTGAGCGTCGCGCCGTTCGTGATGATCCAGGTGCCGACGCCGTTCTTGACGAGCAGGTCGATCTTGTCGGCATCGAGCGTGCCCGCGACCGACAGGTCGGCGCCGAAGCGGTTGGCGGCGGTGCTCGCGCCGTCGAGCGTGAGGGCGCGCGTCGCCGTGCTGTTCGCGAAGGCGACCTTGGCCGAGGAGGAGACCACGAGGGCGCCCGTGCCGGCCGCCTCCAACGTGGCGGAGGAGGACATCGTGAAGCCGCGGCCCGAAGTCTCGCCCGCGCCGACGTAGCCGAGCGTCGCGCCCGTTCCCAGCACGAGATTGGCGGGAGCCAGGCCGGTGAGGCCGAGCGAGCTGGCCGCGACGCCGTCACCGAGGCTCGCGACGACCAGCTTGCCCGCGGCGACCGTGGTGACGCCGGTGTAGGTGTTGGCGCCTTCGAGGCTGAGGGTGCCCGCGGTGGTCTTGTTCAGTCCCGCGCCGCCGTTGATCTGGGCGACGTTACGCAGGATGCCCGCCTGGGCGTTGAGCGTGATGAGGGCTCCGGCGGAGCCGATGTTCCCGCCGGTCAGGTCCAGCGTGCCGCCGTCGAGGGTGATCGTGTTCGTCTCCGTGCCCAGGCCGTTCGTGTATTGGATGTTGCCGCCGACGGTGAGGGAACCGGTGCCGGTGATGCTGATCGACGCCGTGGCGACGTTGTCGGCGTCGAGCGTCGTGGCGCCCATGACGAGGTTGGCCGAACCGGCGAGCACCAGCGAGCCCGCGCTGATATTGAGCGCGGAGAGGGCCGAGTTGACGGTCGTCGCGGCGTTCGCCGCGGAATTATGGGCGCCCATCGTGAAGGTCGTGTTCACGGTGGTGGCGCCGCCGGTGATGTTGAGGGTGGCGTCGGTGTTGCTGCCGCTGGCGAAGCCGGCCGCGACGGTGTTCACGCCCATCGTCAGCGCGTTGATGGTGACAGTGCCGCCGCTGATGTTGAGCACCGAGACGGCGTCGCCCGTCGAGTTGCCGGACGCCAGGGCCACGCTGTTGGTGCTCATCGTCACCGTGCCGATGGTGCTGACGCCGCCGCCGAGATTGACCGTGCCCGTCACGCTGCCCGAGGTGCCGGTGGTGCCGGTCCGGGCGGCGATGTTCACGGTCGTCGCGTCGAAGGTGCCGTTGTCGAAGGAGAAGGTACCGAGTCCGCCGCCGGTCGTGAAGGCGCTGCGTCCGGCCACCGCGAGGGTGCCAAACAGGAGGTCCGCGGAATGCCCACGGAAATCGACCGTGCCGGCAGGCGTGGCGCCGGTGTTGAAAGATCCGTTGCCGACGTTCATGTTCGAGCGCCCCACTCCGTCGAACGCGCGGATCCTGACGGTGCCGCCGGCCGAATTGAAGTCGACGAGTCCGGAACTGCGGCCGCCTCCGCCGAGGTTGAAGTTATTGACGTTCAGTTCGTTGATGCCGCTGCCCAGCCTGATGGTCTGGACGACTCCGGAGTCGGGAGAATCCGTGGTGACGGTGGCGGCGGAAATCCTGCTGTCCGTCGCCAGGATCAAGGTCGAACCCGCCGCCGCGGTGCCACTCGCATTGGTAGGGGATCCCACGCGAAAAGTTCCCGTACCCAGGTTGGCGTAGAAAGCGCCGAGTCCGCTCATATCAAGGGTAGCGGCGTTGCTTCTCGCATCCGTGGGGCTGTTTCCGAGCTGGAAGCCTGAGTTGGTCGGCGCGCCGACGTCCCCGACCTTGAAGGTGCCGGCACCGGTGATGTTCAACCGGGTCGTGGTATTAGCCGCGGAATCGAAGCCGATGGTGAAGGTGCGGTCGACCTGGAGGGTCTTGCCCGTCCCGATCGTGATCGTGTTGGGAGTGGTGTTGCTGGTCTGCACGAGCATCGCGCCGCCGAAGCGGGCGCTGGCCGCGCTGAGGTCCAGCGAGAACGCGGCGGTGCTGCCGGCGGATCCTCCAAGGTTGAGCGAATTGCTGATGGCGGTGAGCGTCTGGTCGGTGGCGAAGGCCAGCGTGCCCTCGTTGAGCGTGGTCGCGCCCCCGTAGGTGTTGGCGGCGCCCAAGGTCAGCGTGCCAGGGCCGGTCTTCTCGAGGTCGTAGGAGTTCAGGCCGTCGTCGATCACGCCGTTCACCGTCAGGTTGCCGGCCGTCACGTTGACCGGGGTCGACGCCCCCAAGGTCACGGCACCGGCCCCCATCGCCAGGTCGTTGGTGCCAAGGAAGGTGAAAGCGCCGTTCCAGACCTGGGCGACGTTCCCGCCGAGCGTCAGCGTACCGCCGGAAGTATTGTTGAGAATGCCGCCGTTGAGGGTGAGCGTCCCGCTGCCGAGGGCATTGGCATGACCGAGCCGCAGGCCCGCGCCCCCGGCCAGGGTGACGCCTCCCGTGGCGCCGGAGTTGTCTCCGTTGAGATTCAAGGCGCCGCCGACGACCTGGGTGACTCCGCCGTGGGTGTTGGCGCCGCTCAAGGTCAGGACACCGGCGCCGGCCTTCGTGAACCCGAAGGTGGCGGCGCCGTCACCGATGGCTCCGCCGACGGTGAGGTTGTTGCCCGCGGTGAGGGTCACGTTGTCGCCGAGAGTGACCGCACCCGTGCCGAGGTTCAGCGTGCTGGTGCCGGTGAAGGTAAAGTTGCCGTTCCAGTTCTGGGTGTTGTTGCCGGCATTGACGATCGCCGTCGCGCCCGTGTCGAGGATGGTGCCCGCGCCGATGCTGAACGTACCGCTGCCAAGGGCGCTGTTGTGGCCGAGCACCAAGGTGCCCGCCGCCAAGGAGAGGCCGCCGCCGCCGGTGTTGCTTCCGCCGAGCGTGAGCACGCCGGCGCCGGTCTTGCTGATCTGGTGACCGATGGTCACCGCGCCGTTCACGGTCAGCGACGAACCGTTGGCGCCGCCGCCGACGACTTCCCAGGTCTGGACCGCCCCGGTCGCGATGGGCGCGCCGATGGTGATCGCGCCCGCATCGGCCGGCACGGAGATGCCGTTGTTCGCGGAGGCCGGCGAAAGGGTCAAGGTGCCGGAGGTCCCTTGGTTGATCGTCACGGCGGTGACGCCGACAGGATTGGTCGTGAACTTCAGGCTGTCGGCGGCGAAGTTGCCGTCCAGCGTGGTGGTGAGGGTCGGGCCGACGGCGGAAGAGGCGGAGAAGACCAAGGTGTCCGTGGCCAACGGCAGCGCCCCGAGGTCCGTCGAGCCGGCCAGGTCGCTGGCCCAGTTCGTGTCGGCCGCGGCGTTCGCGCTCCATGAGCCGCCGACGACGTCGCCCTTCCAGTAGACGAGGTTCAGCAAGCTCGTCGTGAGGCGCAGGGTCTGCCCGGCGTTCACGGTGGAGAAGTTATAGTTCAGCCCCGAGGGCGCGATACCGAGGACGTAGTCGCCGGCGGTGAGCGTGCCGGCGCTGACCGTGAGCAGGTCATACGTCCCAACGGCGACGCCCGACAGGGCGTTGAAGTTCAGCGAGACCGACGGCGCGATGACGGCCGCGCCGGTGAGGCTGAGCGCGTCGTTGACGCCGGTGGCGCCGAGATCGAAACCGAGGGAGCTGCCGGCGGCGAGGTTGAGGCCGGTGATGGCCATGCTCGTGGCGGCGCCGTCGTAAAGATTCAGCGTCGCGCCGGCGGCCACGGTGAGGGCGCCCGCGCCGTTCGCGGTGAAACCGAGATTCAGCGCGCCTGCGTTGACGGTGACATTGCCGCCGTTGAGGTTGGCAGACCCGGTGACGACGACGGCGCCGAGGCCGGTCTTGGTCAGGTTGGCCGCCGTGGCGGTGACGATGCCGCCTTGCAGATTGAGGATACCGCTGGCGTCCGAGGCGTTGAGCGTGCCGCCGGCGCCGCCGACGGTCATCACCTGATTGGCCACCAGGTTGGCGCCGCCGGCTCCCGTGTAGCTCAAGGTACCGCCGTCGAGCGTGAGGGTGTTGGTCGCGGAAGCGTCGCCGAGGTTGTTCGCGGCGGAGAAAGCCAGCGTGCCGCCGGTGACGCTCGTGACACCCGCGTAGGTGTTGGCCCGGGAAAGCGTCACGGTGTCGCCCGTGGTCTTGTTCAAGCCGACCGAGCCGGCGAGGATGGCGCCGACCGTACCGTTGCGCAGGTCATAAGCGGCGGTGGAGGTCAGCACGCCGGTGGAGCCGGTGATGGCTCCGCCCCGGAGCGAGACGACGGCCACGGTGTCGTTGAAGGTCGCGATATCGAGCGTCCCGCCCGCCACGGTCACGTTGCCGGCGTCCGCGAGGACGCTGTTGGCGCCGAGCGCGAGGGTGCCGAGGTTGACGGTGGTGCCGCCGACGTAGGTATTGGCACCGGAAAGCGTGAGCGTGCCGGCCCCGACCTTGGTGAGTCCGCCCGAAAGATTGCCTGCGTTGAAAGTGACCGCGCCCAGCGTGGCCTGGGTGCCGTAGACGCTCGCATTGTCCACGAAGCTCACCGTCAGCGTGTCCGTGCCGAGATACCCCGTGCCCGGATTGGTGATCGTGATACTGCCGATCTTGAAGGTGCCGTTGCCGCTGCCATCGTCGACCATGTTGGCCATCGCCGTGGCGCCGGAGCCCGTGCCACCGGTGATGCGGACGCCGGGGGCGGAGATATAGCCGGTCCCCTCGGCGCTCACCGCGATGCTCTGGACGCCCAGATCGGCCGGCGCCCGCAGCGGAGACGGGATGGTCGAATTCAGGCCGTTGGTATCGACCGTCAGCCCGCCGGCGTAGACGAACGCCCCGCTGTTCGCGGTCAGGGTGGCGTTGGTGTTGTTGATGTTGATCAGGTTCGCGGTGGCCTGGTTGGTGACGATCGTGCCGCCGTTGAGATTGATCTGGACGAAATTGTTTGCGGCGCCCGAAGTCGTGCCGTTCGTGATGCCCCCCGAGGCCGTGCGGATGGTGCCTCCCGTCAGCAGGTTGAGCGAGTTGGTCATGTTGTCCCGCGCGGCGTTTTCTCCGCGGTTGAGGAGGATCGTCGAGCCGGTCGCCGCGGTGAAGACCGAGCTGCCACGGATGTTCACGACGGAGGTGGAGCCAGCATTGTCGACCCCCATGGCGAAGTTCGTTCCGGAGTTGTAGGCGCCGCCTGCGAGGTCGAGCAGCGAGGTGCCGGAGCCGTGGCCGACCGTGGTCCAAGTCGCGATGTTCACCACGCCGCCGGTCTGGCGGAAGATGCCCGATCCGGAGCTGCCGGGATTCGAAAGGGTCAGACGATTCATGCTCACCGAGCCGCCGCTGATCTCGTAGTAGCCGAAGGCCGTGCTGGAGTTGCCCAAGCCGAAGACGCCGTTACCGTCAGCCGCCGTCAGGACCACGGTCCCGCCGGTCTGGTAACCCGCGCCCGCCGCCGCCGTGGCGTTGGAACCGAAGTCCATGTCGACGGTGGTGATCGAAGCGCCGGAGCCGATCAGCAGCATGCCGCGCGTATTGGCGGCGGAACCCGTCGTGAACTGTCCGGCGGACATCGTGGTCGTGCCGGTGACCATCGAGAGCCGGCCGCCGTTCACCGTGAAGTTACCCGTGTTGGTGTTGGTGCCGCTGAGGGTCAGGGTGCCGTTGCCGGTCTTGGCCAGGGCGAGCGTGGACGTCGCCCCGTTCTGCAACGTGCCGCTGAAGGTCGTGCTGCTGTTATCGCCGCCGACGGTCAGGGTCACGTTGGCCGTGCCGCCGTTCTCCACCGTGCCCGCGCCGGCCAAGGAACCGAGGGTGGCGCTGAAGGCGTTCAGGCGCAAAGTGCCGGCGGCCTGGATCACATGGGCCGAGGCGGTGCCGAGGCCTTGGGCGAGGCCGGCCTGCAGGACGCCGTCAGCGACGGTGGTCGTGCCGGAATAGGCATTGGCCGCGCTCGCCAGGGTCAGGATGCCGGCGCCGTTCTTCTCGAGATTGAAGGCGCCGGTGATGGCGCCGCTCACGGTGAGCGAAGAGCCGTTGGCTCCGCCGCCGACGACGTTCCAGCGCTGATTCGCCCCGAGGACGACGGGCGCGCTGATGGTGATGGCGCCGGCGTTCGCGGCCACGTCGATACCATCGGTCGCCACCGCGGGGGTGAGCGTAAGCGTGCCCGGCGAGAGCGCGCCCGGAGCGATGCTCACCGAGGCGACTCCGGCCGGATTGGCGGCGAATTCCAGGTCCTTGAGGGTGAAGTTGCCGTTCAGCAAGGTGGCGATCGCCGGACCGCCGGCGCCGTTGGCGCTGAAGATGACCCGGTCGTTCGCCCCGGGGAGGCCGTTGGCGTTGGTGCCGGCCAGGTCGGTGGCGAAATTGCTGGCGAGCCCAAGATTCGACGACCAGTTCCCATCGCCCAAGGCGTTGGACCAGTAGAGATCCGAGGCGTAGGCCGCGACGCTCAGACGCACGAAGGTATCGCTGACGGTCAATGTCCGGCTGCCGCCGGAGACGCTGAGACTGCCGATGACATAAGTGGCGCCGCCGGAAGTCAGGCCGCTGGCGGCGGTGAGCAGATCAAAATCGCCGACGCCGCCCCCGCTGAGGCCGGTCAGGTTGAGGATGACTTCGCCGCTCACCGACGCGGCGGCGGTCGAGCTGATGCGGTCATAGGCGGTCACGGTGCCGAGCTCGAGGCCGAGCACGGTGCTGCCGGTGCCGGTCGCGCCCAGCGTCAGGACGCCCGAGCCGAGGTTGACGGCCTGTCCGGCGGAGTTGACCAGGCTGAGGGTGGCGCCACGGGCCACGGTGATAGCCGAGGTGGCGAGGGCGGCGGCGGGCGAGCCGGCGAGATTCAAGGTGCCGCCATTCACGACGGTGGGGCCAGCGTAGCTGAGGACCGCGCCCGTGAGCGTGAGGCTGCCGACGCCGGTCTTCGTGAGGCCGAGATTGTTCTGGTTGGCCCCCGCGCCGCCGAGGCTGCCGGCGAAGGTGCTGGCCGTCGCCTGGTTGACGGTGAGGACGGAAACCGCCGCGTCGCCGCCCACGACCGAGCTGGTGCTCGCGCCGCTGAGCTGGCTCACGGTCTGGTTCACGACGCCGAGGCCGGCGCCGAGCGCCAGGCCGCCGTTATTGGTCAAGGCGAGCGCGCCGGTGCCGATGGCGCCGGAGGCGCCGAGCGCCAGCGTACCGGCATTGACGTTGGTGCCGCCCGTGAGCGCGCCGGTCGCGTTGAGCGTGAGGACGCCGACGCCCTCCTTGGTCAAGGTGCCGACCGCGGAGCCGAGGGCGTTGGCGAAGGCGACGTTGTTGCCGTTGGTGTCGAACGTGCCGCCACCTTCGAGGATGCTGATGGCGCGGACCGAGGCGTCGAAAGCCCCGCCGAAGCGGAGAACGCCGCCGGCGAGGACCAGCGCGCCGGTGCCTCCGCCGATCTTGTCCAGCGCGTCGATCTGCAGGACGCCTTCGTTGATGGTGGTCCGGCTGGAACCTCCGCCGGCGGTGTTGACGGCGGACAGGACCAGGACGCCGCGTCCCGACTTGGTGATATCAGCGGCCGTCGTGAGGGGTGAGCCGATCGTCGCGGTCACGACTCCGCCGCCGGCCGCGGAGGTCGGATTCTGGACGAAGATGACGTATTCGTTGGAAGCCCCGACCGTGATGCCGGCGTCAAACCCTCCGAGGGTCAGACCCATGGCGGGGCTGCCGGTCGTGGCGGCGGTGGCGGTGAAAAGCAAAGTCCCGGAAGTGATCGCCAGCGACTGCCCGGCGCCGTTGCCCGTCAGGTCCAAGGACCCGGTGGTCGTGTTGGCGTTATCCAGCACCAGCGAGTTGATCGTGGTGCCGGCCAATGCGACAAGTCCGGACGTGAGGGACTCGCGGATGTTGTCCGTGGTGCCCCCTTTGTTGGCGAAAGTGCTGTACTCCGTGGCCAGGTCGAGCGGACGCAGGCCCGCCCCGTCGCCCAACGTGGTGTCATAGGTGAGCAGCGTGTTGCCCATGACGCCGTCCGTGACGTTGGCGTCCTGGGTCTGCCCGATCGCCCAGGGCAGGATGGACAGGGTCTTGCTCGCGGCGGCGCCGCCGCCGCCGACGAGGGTTCCGGCGAAGGCCGTCTGGCTGGCGCTGCCCGAGACGATGCGGAGGTAGTTGCGGTTGCCGGCCAGCAGGCCCAGATTGCGCGCGCGCGCGGACAGGGTGGCGCGGTTGGTCCGGACGAAATCGGAGGCGATGATGCCCGCACGGCCGGTCGTGCCGGAGGCGTCGCCCCGGAAGTAGTTCGCGCCGGAGGCGAAGGTGAGGACGCCGATGGTCTCGTTCGTGGCGGCGTTCTGGTCGATGCGGATCGAGAGTCCGCTGACGATGGTCTGTCCGCTCCAGGAGCCGTCCGCCGAATGCAAGGTGACCGGCGTGGTGTCGGGGATACGGGTGCCTGAGCGGGTGGCGCTGTTGTTGTCCAGCAGCATGGAGCCCCGGGTCAACGTGAACGCGGACGCGCCCAAGGCGCCGACGCCGCTCATCTGGAACATGCCGCCGTTGATGACGACGGACCCGAGGAAGGTGGCCGTGGTGTTCTGATTGTAATTCAGGTTGCCGACGCTGCCGGCGTTCATGACCAGCGAGCTGCCGGCCGCTCCCGTGAGGAAACCGGTCAGGTTTTGAGTGCCGGGCTGGTTGAGCCGGAGGGTGTAAGTGCCCAATCGGACGAAAGATTCCCCGCCCAGGGCGCTGTTACCGCCGACGATCCCACCGACGGTCTCATCGCCGAGCAGCTCGAAAACATTCGCGCGGTTCCCGTTGATGTTGACGAGGGAGTTGTCGCCGATGGCGTTGCCGCCCTCCACCTGCAGGGTGCCGGCCTGCAGGTAAGTCACGCCGGTGTATTCGTTGTTCGCGCCGGAAAGCCGGAGGATCCCGTTGCCGGACTTGGTCAGGGTGTGCGCGCCGCCGATGGCGGAGGACACGGTGAGCGGGCGGGCGGACGGGTTGACGTCGGTGGTGAAGATCAGCTCGTTGCCGGCGCCGGAGACGAGGCGCCCTCCGTTGATGGCCGGGGAGGCCGTCGCGCCGATGGCGGCGGAAGTCTGCAGCACGCCGCCGGAGATGACCGTGAGCGTGCGGCCGGAAGCGACGGTGACGGCGGAATCCGCGGCCGAATTGAACCGCAGCGAATTGACCCCGAGGTTCTGCGAGACGGTGCCCGCATAACCCGAGACGCCGTCGGTGACGTTCTCGCCGACGGCCCAGGTGGTGACATTCGCCTTCGCCACGGAAGCGACGAGCGCGACGCCGCCGGCGCCGTCGTTGGCGGCGAAGTTCGTGACGCCGGCGGCGTCGGCCGCGGTGGCCCAGCCTCCGAGGAGGCCGTTCGCGTTGACCGAGCTGGTCCGGAAGCCGTTCGCGGAGTCCTGCGTGCCCGCAGGGAGAAGGAAGCGGACCGTACCGGCGGAAGTGGCGCGGGTGAACGCGCCCAGGTCGAGGACGATCTTCTGAGATCCCCGGGGCGTGAGCCTCAGCGTGCTGAAACCGCCGCCGGCGAGGGTCGTGCCGGCCACCGCCTGCGCGGTGTCCGCGGAGGCGTTGCCGAGCAGGATGAGATTACCGCCGCCGCTGAAAGCGAGGGCGCCGGCGGAGTTGATCTTGGAGGTGTTGGACGTGGCGTAATCGAGGATCAGGCCTCCCGTCGTGAGGGTGGTGTTGCCGGTGTAGGTGTTAGCGCCCGAGAAGAGGAGGTTGCCGAAGCCGATCTTGGTCGGACCGAAGAGGCCCGAGGAGGAAATCGGCGCCGACACGACGAGTTCCGCCTGATCGGCGCCGACGAGGGAGCTGTCGCCGACGTTGAAAGTGCGGTTGCCGTTGAGCGAGATACGTCCGGTGCCCTCGGCCTGGATGATGGCCTGGCGATTGCCGGTGGCAACACCGGCGCCGTTGTAGGTGGTGTTCGTCGCCCCGAGCGTCAGGACGGCGTCGTTCTCGATGAGGACGGAAGCGTCGCTGGCGACGGTCGAGTTGGCACCATAGAAGCTCAGAGCGGTGGTACCGGTTCCGTTGGCCCCCAAGGTCTGGCTGAAGCCGGCGCCGATCACCAGGCGCGCGGAGCGGTCGGCGACGTTCGCGATCGTCAACGAGGCGGTGGTCGCCAAGGGATTGTTGGAGCCGATCCGCAGGATGCCTGACTGCAGGTCCGTGGTGCCTAACCATTCGGAGGAAGTGACGCCGGAGAGGGTCAGGATGCCGGAACCGGTCTTTCTCAGGACGTTGCCGATGGCGCCGGTGAACCTGCCCGAGAAAGTCGTCGAAGTATTATCCCCTCCCACGTTGAGCGTCCGCGCCGTGGTGCTGGCGGCCGTGGTGACGACCCCGGCCCCGGCCAGGGAGCCGATCGTCTCGTTGCCGAGGGCGATGTCCAGGATACCGGCCGCTCCGACGGTGACCGGGCTGGAGTCAGTCAACCTGTCGGCGGCGGCGATGCTGAGCGTGCCGGCATTGACGAAGGTCGGTCCGGAGAAAGTGGCGGCCGCATTGACGCTCAAGATGCCGGGGCCGGACTTGGTGAGACCGCCGGCGCCGCTGATGACGCCGGAAAGCGTGAGCGTGGCGGCCGCGCTGGTGACTTCGATGGTCCCATTGCCGCCGGTCAGGGTGAAAGTATGGGCGGCGGCCCCGGTGGCCGCTATGGTCGCGGACGCCCCGGCATAACTCAGAGTGGCGCCGTCGCGGATGGTGACTGCGGTCACCGCCGCGGCGTTACCAAGCTGGTTGTTATTGCTGAACTGAAGCGTGCCCCCGTTGACGAAAACGGCGCCGGTGAAGATCTTGGCGCCGGCGAGCACCAGGGTCCCGGTGCCGGCCTTGACGAGGTTGGTCACGGCGGCGGCCACGGCGCCGTTGTCGGCGATGCCGGCGTTGACGGTCACCGCCCCGGCCGAATATTGATGGAAAATCACGTCCCCCGCCGCGCTGAGATGCGATGACCGGAGGACGCCCGTGGAGCCGTTAATATTCCACCCGTCGGTGCCATCGATAAGGATGGCGCCCGGCGCGGCGATGAGCCCACCGCCGAGCGTCATGTTGAAGGCGGCGAGGTCCAAGGTCTGCGTGCCGGCGCCCGATGAACTGAGTTTCAGAGACCGGATGGTGGCGGCCGCGGTGTTTTGCGTCTGCGAGGCGGCGAGGCTCGCGTTCGTGGTGCTATCGCCTCCGCCGGCGATGGGCAGCGCGGTGTAACCGGTGAACGCGACGGTGTCGGTATTGGCGCCGGTGTTGGTCGCCCAATGAAAGCTGTTCGCCGTGCCGTCGTTGAAGACGAGCCGGTTGTTCAGGCCGGCGGCATACGTCGTGCCCATCTGGAAGGACGTGCTCGCCGAAGGATCAACGACCAGGAGGGTGGCGCCGTTGGCGGTGGCCGTCACCGCACCGGTACGAAGGACGGTGCCCGCCACGTCTCCGGCGATCAAAGTGATGGTGCCGCCGGTCGAACCGACCGTCAGCGCGCCCAGCAGCTGGTTGGCGGCGAGGCCAGCCTTGCCCTTCATGGTGAAGTTGCCGCCCGTGATCTGCAAGGGAGTGGCGGCAAGCAGGCTGGTGAGGGAGCTGTTGGCGAAATCGAGGACCACCTCGCCGCCGTTGATCACCGTATTGCCCGTGTAGGTGCTGGCGTTCGTCCCGGTCGGCTGGAGCACGAGGGTGCCGGCGCCCACTTTGGTGATGGCGACACGGGAAGGGGTGGCCGGGTTGATCCGGCCGCTGAAGGCCGTAACCGGCGTAGTATCATCCCGGCCAATCGTGATGATCCTGTCCGCGGCGGAGCCGTTGGTCAGGTCGCCGGCGCCGGCAAGCGAGCCGATGGTCAGCGCCTGCCAAACGTTGAGGGTCGCGCCGCTACCGATCGTCACGGCGCTACGGATCGGAAGGGCCGAAGTGCCGTTAAGGACCAGCGTACCGGCGTTCACCGTGGTCGTTCCGGCGTAAGCATTGGCGCCGGAAAGGCTCGCGACGCCGCCGTCATTCTTCACCAGATTGCCAGCCGTGCGGATGATTCCCGAAATCACGATGGACCCCGCCGCCACCGGGCCCGTGCCGTTCAAGGTGATCCCGGAGCTGACCGAAGTAAGCGCGCCTGCAAGGGTGAGGGTGCCGCCGCCGGCGTTGTTGGAGAGAGTCAGGGCGTCGTTGAACAGGATCGTGGCGGAAATGGTGTCGAGACTGGGCGATCCGTTGAGCTTGTTGATGGACACGGCGCCGTCCGAATCATCCAAGACCAAGAGCCCGTTCGTGCCGCCGGCCAGCGTGTAACCGGCCAGAGAAGAAGGCGCGGAAGCGTTGAAATTCAATTCGCCGACGGTGATGATCGCGTCGAGGTTGACCGTCTGCGCGCCGGCGAGAGCGCCGCCTAGGTTGGCGACATCGCCGACCGCGTCAGGAAATCCGGACCCGCCCCAGTTGGCCGAGTCGATCCAGCTGTAGGTTCCGACGGCCGTCTGACCCCAGGTAAGGTTCGCCGCCTCCGCCTTGGGCGTCGTGGAGACGCCGACCGAAAGGAGCGTCGCGGCCACCATGAGGGAGGCTCGAGATAGCGCAGAATGAGCTGCGGGCAGGCGGGGGAAAGGAGACATCCGGGATAGGCTTGAGGGTAAGTAAACCACGGGCATCCCCGGCGAAGAACAGGGGTGCCTGAACGGTGGAATTGGGGTTGCCCACTACCTTATCGGGTGACCCTAGTTCACAAATATAAAAGCACCTTTTCATACAAAAAAGGCCCGAAAAGACATAAAAAGACTGTTGAATGTCCGTTTATTAACTCAAGTAATTGATATTCAATGTTTTAAGTAAAAAACCCTTCCCTGCCCCTTCCCCGACCTGCGGTGAACGGATCCGGTCAGATTGAAGCGGTTGGGAATCACTCGAACTCGGGGGGAGACCGGAAACCGGAAAGTATGCTTCGGTCATGTGCACCCTCGCCAACCATCCGGTTTCCCTATGGTGCCCCCTTTGAGTCCTGCCTCTCCCTATACTCGATACTCCATACTCGATACTCTCCGCGTCAGGCTTTCGCCTGACGCTTGCGACGTCGGATCGCCGCGGCGGCGAGGGCCAGGGCGCCCATGGCGAAGCCGTAGGTCGAGGGCTCGGGCACCGCGGTCAGCGTGATGGCGCCGGAAGCCTGGTTCCAATCGATCGACCAGAGGCCGGCGTTGGAGGCGCTGCCGTCGGAGTAGGTGAACTGCGACAGGTCGAACTGGAACACGTCGCTGATGTTCAGTCCGCCGCCGAGCAGGACGCCGGAGGATCCCGTCTGCACGGAAGCGAACTCGAAGGTCCGGATGGAGGCCACCCCGTTCGGAGGGCCGAAGTTGGTCGCGTTGCCGATCGTCACGCCATCCGAAGCCAGCGAGTTGATCTTCAGGATGATCTTGTTGCTCGCGCTCGCGCCGGTCAGGTCGAGGCTTCCGCTGATCACCGTCTTGTCATAGCCGCCGACGCCGGGGCCGGCCTGGGCGTCCTGCACTTCCCAGAGGAAGGTGGTGTTGCCGACCAAGGTCATGGAGCTGGTGTTCATGATCCCGGGAGAATTGCCCGGGGCGATGGTCGAACCGGAGGCGGACGTGACCGCGCCCAGCGTACCGGAGCCGCCGAGGCGCGTGCCGGACGACAAGGTGACGTTACCCAGGGTGCCGTTGACCGAGAGCGCGCCGGAAGAGATCGCGACGTTGAAGGACGGAGCACTGACACCGCTCGTGATCGTGAGCGTGCCGCTGCCCTGCTTCTCGAAGTTTGCGGTGGTACCGGTGCCGGAGGCGACCACCGGCGCGTTGCTGAACACGACGTTGTTGGCGCCGAGGTCGAGTTTGGCGGTCGAACCGGCGGCGACCTCGAGCTTGACCCCGGTCGTGTTCCCGGACTCCCAGCGCACCGTGGCGTTGTTGGCGACGGCGAGAGTGGCTCCGGAAGGCAAGGCGGCGTTCTCCAGGCCGATCGTGGCGCCGGTGGCCGCCTCGATGCGGACGTCGTTCTTGAAGCGGTTGGCCGCGCCGCCGATCACCCAGGTGCCGGTGCCGTCGATGGTGAGGGTCTTGATGCCATTGCCCGCAAGGACATCGGCTTCTGTCAGGCTCGCGCGGAAGATATTGTTCCCGGTGTTGTTCGCGGTGAGCTTCAGCAGCGGCTCGGAGCCGACGAGGTCGATCTTCGCGTCGGCGGTGAAGGTCAGAGTGCCGGCGCCGACCCCGGCGGCGATGCCGGCCGAATCCGTCAGGGTGAAGCTACGCGAGCTCACCGTGTTCGTGGTGCCCGTGAACTCGAGGGCGGCGCCCGCGCCGAGCTGGAGCTTGGTAGGATCGCTCAGCGCACCGGCACCGAGCGAGCTGCTGTTGTCGTCCAGGAAGGCCGCCTTGATGACGGCGCCGGCGGTATTCGCCGTGACGGCGCCGGTGAAGAAGTTCGGGGTGGTGAGCGAGAGTTCGCCGCTGCCGTCCTTAGCAAGGCCGGTGGTACCGGTGAGGACAGTGTTGATCGAGTTAGTGCCCGACAGCGCGGCCACGACAGCGGGGCTAGCAGCGGTCGGGCCGTTCTCGATTATGCCGCCGGATGCCACGGTGATGGCGTTCGTGATACCGAAGTTATTGAGGTCGAGGATCGCGCCGGAGGCGACCGTGATGGCACTCGTGCCGAGGGAACCGGCGTTCTGGATGATGAGCTCACCGGCGTTGATGGTCGTGGCGCCGCTGAACGAGGCGTTCGCGCCGGCGAGGGTCAGGATGCCGGTGGTGGCCTTGATCAGCGACCCGCTGCCGAGGAGGCTTCCGGAGAAGGTTCCGCTATCGACGGTCAGCGCGGTCGAAGCGGCGAGATTGATCGTGCCGGCCGAGAGCGTGCCGACGGTGGCGGCGGCTCCGTTGAGGTTAAAGGTGCCATCCGTCAGCGTGCCGATGGAGCCGGAGGCGCCATTGAAGGTCAACGTGCCCGTGGTGAGCGTGGTGATCGTGGCGACTCCGCCCACGGTGGTCGCGCCGCCGTTGACGGTCGTCACGGTGGCGGCGCCCGTGATCGTGTTGGTGCCACCGGTGACGGAGGCGGAGGAAAGGGAGCCGAGGGAGTTGGTGCCCGCGGTGATCTCGCCGGTCAGGAGTCCGGAGACCGTGACCGAGCT
>SXGQ01242438.1_pt1 | contig 24505 bp, 2 predicted proteins | sample 3178371 | NCBI WGS metagenome assembly SXGQ01 (sample SAMN11356859, study PRJNA531348) | freshwater metagenome | isolation source: freshwater sample F1-20 | place: China: Fuxian Lake, Yuxi | collected 2017-12-25 | reverse complement strand
GAGCATGGCCCGAAACCAGCGCATGAAATGTGCGCTGCATGCCGTGGGCTTCTTACGCCACCGCAGCGACATAGTCGTACTCCGCGTCATCATCGAGAAGCGAATGACATCAGGAGATGGCTACTCGGAAGCCTGGAAAGAAATGCTCGCGAGGGCCGGAAGAGAAATCAGCTCGGCGAGACCGAACGCGTGCGAGGCCAAAGGCATCATCGTCATCTGTGACGATCATAGGACGGCGCCTAGGCGATGCTTACTAAAAAGCATCGAATCAGATCTGCGGGCGGAAATCGTTGATCAACCTTTCGGCATGGACTCCAGGGACAGCCAGTTCCTTCAGTTGGCAGACCTGCTTGCTTACTTGACCAAACAAGAGCTCGGCCCATCGACGGCCTTCGCCGACAATCATAGCAAAAGCGTGATCAGGCGGGCCCGGATACTCTTTGAACGAAATCCCAAATGAAAAGGGGGCGCTTGCGCGCCCCCCTGGGAGATATCTCGGTCGAGCGAGTCGACCTACACACCTAAGGAAGTTGAAAATAACCGCGGGGCGTGATGCAAACTGAAAAGCACCCCAGCGCGCAGCCCAAAGCTGCGTTCAGGTAGGGGCAGCACCGCCGCATCCTATCCGGTTTCCGGTCTCCCCTTGAGATCCGCCATCTCCCCGTGCCCACTTGTCCCCTCGCGGCTCGGCCTCGCTGGTAGGGACGGCTCTCCGAGCCGTCCGTTCGCCAGGAGAGCTTCGCATCTTGATCGGGATAACGGCGGGCTCGGAGAGCCCGCCCTACCTAGATGTTCACTTGGCTTCTGCGGTGGCGGTCTGAGCGTCTTCGCCGCTGAGTGCTCCGACGTAGTAAGCCTGGCCGAGATTCACCTTCGGATAGATGAAGCGGAAGGAAGGACCATCGGGGCCGCGTTCGTCGGCGGTGTAATAACGCGTCGGCACTCCGGCCGGAGCCGGCGCCTCTACAGGCTGCACCACGAAGCGAGACGGTACGACGTTCCGGAATCCGACCAAGCCGCCGTCCCGTCCGGAGGCGAGCTGGCCTGCGGCCAGTCCGCTGTCGATCTGGGTGTTGTTGACCGCCGCCAAGCCCGAGGGATTGAAGCGGGCAGCGTTCAGGACGAAGATACCGACAGCTCCGTTCGCGCCGCTGCCAGCCGGCGGCTTCGCGGAGAAGCCGATGCTGGTCCCGTTCTGCTCCAGCACGGAGAGCGGGCTGGTGAGCGACGCCGTTCCGAGGACGGTGACATTCGCTCCGGTCGCGATCGTGGCGCTGCCTTGGGCGGTGAGGTTCATGTTACCGGAGAGACTGAGGTTACCCAGTTCCAGGTTACCCGTGGTCGTCGCGGTCAGGCCGACGCCGACGCCGGTGACGGTAAGGTTACCGGTATTGCCGAGGTTCGTCGCCCCGGTGGCGTTGATATCAATCGTGAGATTGCCCGTCGCCGTGAGGTCGATGTCGCCACCCGAAGCCGTGACCTGGCCGCCGAACTGATTGGCGGGATTCGTGAGATCGATATTCGCCGTGAGCGAAGCCAAGGAGCTGGTGCCGGTGACGATCAGCGGACCCGTCTGGGTGATATCTCCGCCGGACACGACGCCGAGGTTACCATTCACGGTCGTAGCCGCGAACGACGTGGCGCCGCCGGCGTTGGTGCCGAGGTTACCATTCACAGTTCCGCCGAAACTGATATCGCCGACGGTGGCGGTCAGGCTCGTCGCCCCGGTGAAGCGGTTACCTGGGTTGGTCAGGGTGATGTCACCGGTCGTCGAGGTAATCGAGGAGGCGGCACCGGTGATGATGGCGCCGGTCTGGGTGATGTCGCCGACCGACGTCGAGGTCAGGCCACCCGTCAAGGTCGTGGCCCCGAAGGTGGTCGCGCCGCCGGAAGTGGCGGTGAGGTTATTAGCCGTACCGCCGACCGTGAGGTTGCCGGAAGCAGACGCCGAGGCATTGCCCGAAGCCGCGATCAGCGCGTTGAGATTACCCGCGGCCGCGATGGCCACATCCACACCTGAGAGCGAGGTCGCTCCGAAGAAGGAATTGCCGGGGTTCGAAAGGTCGATGTCACCTGTGCTCGAGGTGATCGAGGAGGCAGCACCGGTGATGATGGCACCCGTCTGGGTGATGTCGCCGACGGAGGTCGTGGTCAGCGCACCCGTGAGGGTCGTGGCCCCGAAACTGGTCGCGCCGCCAGAGCTGGTGGTGAGGTTCACGGCGGTGACGGCGACGGTGAGGTTACCAGAAGCGGACGCCGAGGCGTTGCCCGTGGCCGCGATGAGGGCGTTCAAGTTACCCGCGGCCGCGATGGCCACGTCGACGCCCGAGAGCGTGATCGCCCCGAAGAAGGAGTTACCAGAGTTCGTCAGGGTGATGTCACCAGTCGATGAGGTGATCGAGGACGGAGCGCCGGCGGTGATCGCACCCGTCTGGGTGATGTCACCCACCGAGTTCGCGGTGAGCGCGCCCGTGAGGGTCGTCGTACCGAAGGACGTCGTGCCACCGGAATTGGTCGTCAGGTTAGCGGCCGACCCGCCGACGGTAAGATTACCGGCGGACGTGACCGAGGCGTCGCCCGTGGCGGCGATGAGGGCGTTCAGGTTGCCGGCGGCTGCGACGGTGACGTCGACACCCGAGAACGAGGTGGCTCCGAAGAACGAGTTGCCCGGGTTCGTCAGGGTGATGTCACCCGTCGTCGAAGTGATCGAAGACGGAGCCCCGGTGATGATCGCACCCGTCTGGGTGATATCACCGACGGAGGTCGTGGTCAGGCCACCCGTGAGGGTCGTCGCGCCGAAGCTGGTCGCACCACCCGAAGTGGTCGCCAGGTTATTCGCGGTACCGGAGACCGTAAGGTTGCCGGAGGCCGCCGCGGAGGCGTTACCCGTCGCCGCGATGAGGGCGTTCAAGTTACCCGCGGCCGCGATGGCCACGTCGACGCCCGAGAGCGTGGTCGCACCGAAGAAGGAGTTACCCGCGTTCGTCAGGGTGATATCCCCGGTCGTCGAGGTGATCGAAGACGGAGCACCGGTCGTGATCGCACCCGTCTGGGTGATATCGCCGACGGAGGTCGTGGTCAGCGCACCCGTGAGGGTCATGACACCAAAGCTGGTTGCACCACCCGAAGCGGTGGTCAGATTGGTAGCTGTGCCGCCGACCGTGAGGTTGCCCGCGGCCGTGACCGAGGCATCGCCCGTGGCGGCTACCAGGGCGTTCAGGTTACCGGCCGCGGCGACGGATACGTCGACCGCAGTCAACGTCGTCGCACCAAAGAACGAGTTGTTCGGGTTGGTCAGGGTAATGTCGCCCGTGCTTGAGGCGATCGAAGACGGAGCTCCCGTCGTGATGGCACCGGTCTGAGTGATATCACCGACGGACGTCGTGTTCAGGCCACCGGTCAGGGTGGTCAGGCCGAAGCTGGTCGTACCACCCGAAGTGGTCGCCAGGTTATTCGCGGTACCGCCAACCGTGAGGTTGCCGGTGGCGGACGCCGAGGCGTTGCCCGAAGCCGCGAGGAGAGCGTTCAGATTACCCAAGGCGGCGATGGACACGTCGACACCCGACAGCGAAGTCGCGCCGAAGAACGAATTATCCGGGTTGGTCAGGGTGATGTCACCGGTGCTCGAAGTGATCGAAGACGGCGCACCCGTGTTAATCGCGCCCGTCTGGGTGATATCACCGACGGACGTCGTGGTCAGAGCGCCGGTCAGGGTCGTGACGCCGAAGCTGGTCGCGCCACCGGATGTGGTCACGAGGTTGTTCGCGGTGCCGGAGACGGTGAGGTTGCCAGCAGCAGACGCCGAGGCGTTGCCGGTGGCGGCGATCAGGGCGTTCAGGTTACCCGCAGCCGCGATGGCCACGTCGACGCCCGAGAGCGAGGTCGCACCGAACCAAGAGTTGTTCGGGTTCGTGAGGTCGATGTCGCCCGTAGTCGAGCTGATCGAGGACGGAGCGCCGGTCGTGATGGCGCCCGTCTGGGTGATGTCACCGACCGAGATTGTGGTCAGGCCACCGGTCAAAGTGGTGAGGCCGAAGGTGGTCGTACCGCCCGAAGTGGTCGCCAGGTTGTTGGCGGTACCGCCGACGGTGAGGTCTCCGGTGGCGGACGCCGAGGCATTGCCGGTGGCGGCAATCAGGGCATTGAGATTACCCGCAGCCGCGACGGTCACGTCGACACCCGAGAGCGAGGTCGCCCCGAAGAAGGAGTTATTCGGATCGGTGAGTGTGACGTTACCCGTCAGCGAAGTGATCGTGGACGGGGCCCCGGTAGTGATCGGGCCGGTCTGCGTGATGACGCCGACGGACGTCGTGGTGAGTCCACCGGTCAGTGTGGTCTGACCGAAGCTGGTCGCACCGCCGGAACTGGTGGCGAGATTCGTCGCCGTGCCGGCGATCGCGAGGTTGCCGCTGGTGGCGACGCCGACGTTGGCGCCGCTGACAGTGACCAGGCCACGCAGGTCGTTGCCCGCGTTGCTCAGGGTGATGTCGGCCGGCTGGCCGCCAGCCGAGGCGGTGGCCGAGGTCAGTCCGTGCGCGACCAGCGCCGAGCCCGCCGCCTGCGAGATGGGTCCGGTGAGCGAAGTGAGGCTGAGGTTGCCGGTCGTGCTGAGATTACCCATCACGAGCGGACCCGCGGTATGGGTGATGCTGACGTTGCCGCCGACGTTGATGACGCCGGGGTTAGTCTGCGCATAGCTGTTGCTGACGGTGAAATCGCCGCCCGCGTTGGTCGTGCCAGCGGTCTGGGTGAAGTCGACGAAGGACATGGCGCCGGTACCGGCGAAGGTGCCGCCACTCTGCGTGAAGCTGGTCGCCGTGGTGGCGCCCGCGTTGGTCAGCGTACCGCCGGTGACGAGGAGGTTATCGAGGGCCATGCCGCCCGCGGCGACGTTCAGGGAACCGCCGGCGACGGTCAGCGCACCCGCGGAACCGAGGCTATCGATGGACACCGGACCGAACACGGCCGGAGCGACCGCCGGACCGGCGAAGGTGACGTTCACGCCGGCCGGGAGGACGACGTTCGCGACGTTGGCGAGATCGGGCACCGCCCCACCCGCCCAGTTGGCCGGGTCGAACCAGTTGCTGTTACCCGCCCCGCCCGTCCAGGTGACGGAAGCCAGGCGCGTGATCTCGGCCGTGGTCGTGGTGTTGACGATGCGGTAGTTGCCAGCCTGAGCGCCGGTCAGCGCGCCGACCGTGACGTTCACGGTCTTGGCGGCGGCCACGTTCTTGTCGACGAAGCTGCCGGTGAGCGAAGCCAGCGAGACGGTGTCACCGGCGATGACGCCGGCGAGGCTGCCCGTGACCGAGGCGGCGGTGGAGCCGTCGTAGACCTTGTCGGTCGCGGCGAGTCCGCCGAGCGTCAGCGTCAGCGGGGTGATGTTCGCGGTCAGGCCCGTCGGCTGGACGAGCAGGTAATTGGCGGCGTCGGCGCCGATGACGGTGTAACCCGAGACCACGACCGACTTGCCGTCCGCCACATCGGCGTCGGCGAAGAGACCGGTGGCGCCCGTCACTACGAGCGTCGCGTCGTCGCCCAGGAGAGGGTTGATGACGCCGCCCGTCAGGATCGCCGTCCGCGTGCGGTCATAGACCTTATGCAGGGCCGTGACGCCCGTGATCGTGAGGGTCGGGACGGTGATGTCGGCCAGGACGTCCGCCGGCTGGACGAGACGGTAGTTGGCCGCATCGGCCCCGGTGAGGGTGAAGCCGAAGAGGCGGACCGCCTTGCCGCTGCCGACGTTCTTGTCGGCGAACGTGGCCGTCACGCCCGAGCCGTCCACGCCGACGGCGTCGTTGGCGAGGCTGGCGATGACGCCGCCCATGAACGTCGCGGAGTTGGTGCGGTCGTAGGTCTTGTTCTGGGCGACGACTCCGGTGACCGTCCGGGCGAGCGGTGTAACCGTCAGGGCGCCGACCACGGTCGGGGTGCCGCTGAAGTTGCCGCCACCGACCGTGAGCGAAGTCGCGGTCGCGCCATAATTGCCGACGCGCAGGTTGCCGCCGACGCTGTTCAGCGGATTGGCCGCACCGAGCGTGAAGTCCACCGTGCCACCGGCACCGTCGGAGTATTGGAAGGTATTACCCGATCCCCCGACGGCCGACAGGCCGGTGAGGACCTGGCCGCCGTTGGTGAGGTACTCGACGCTGGTGATGTTGAAGGACGGGGCCGATCCGTAGGTGGCAGACCCGTTGGCGGCGCGGATGAGCAGCTGGCCGGCCGGGACGATGGTGTAATCGCCCGCGACATAGTTCATCGCGTAATTCTGGGCGCTCAGACCGCTGGCCTGGAGCACGCCGGCATAGACGCCGGCGGATTGCGTGCCGGCGTTGGTACGGGTGACCGACAGGCTGCCACCCACGACCGCGGCGGTATCCGCGCCGACGAAACCGGCGAAGCTGACGCCGTTGAAGTTGAGGGCGTCGGAAGTCGTGACGAGCTTGGCGTCGGCGTTGGCCAGGACGTTCAGCGTGGCCTGGGCGATGGTCGCGGTGAGACCGACGGGCGCCTGGAGCGCGTAATTGGACGCACCGACGCCGGAAAGGGCGAAACCGGAGACGGTGACGGCCTTGCCGGCGCCCGCATTGGCGTCGGCGAAGGTGGCCAAGGGCGTACCGACCACGACCGGAGAGTCGCCGGCACCGGCGACGGGGGTGACGATGGCGGTCCCGCTCAAGGTCGCCTGGCGGGTGGCGTCGTAGACGCGGTCGACGGCGGTGACGCCGGTGACGACGACGGAACGAGGCGTGATCCGCGCGGCCGCGGTCTGGCCCGGAGCAAGGACGTAATTGCTCGCGCGCCCGGTGCCGTCCGCGAGCTGGACGGAAGAGACGGTGACGAGGTTAGCCTGGGCGACGTCCTTGGAGTTGAAGGCAGCCACGAGGGAGTGGCCCAACGTCTGCCCGCCCACCAAGCCCTGCAGGGTCAGCGTACCCGTCGCGGCGGTCGTGCCGTCATAAGTCTTATCCGGAGCGACCAAGGTGGCGGTCAGCGTCTTCGGGGCGACGGTCAACGTGCCGGGAACGAAGCTCAGGGCGTAATTGGCGTTCGTCGGGCCGCTGGCGGTCAGGGCGTAGGAGCCGGCGTCGGTCGCGCCTTGGCTGGCGCCGCCGTAGACGAGCGTGCCGGTGAGGATGCCAGCGAGATCGCCGTTACGGAAACCGGCGTAGCTGACGCCCGCGCCACCCGTGAAGGCGACGCCGTCATAAGTCTTGGTCGTCGAAGCGACCGTGCCGACGAGGGCGGCCGGCGTGATGGTCAGCGCCGTGGCGTTGGCCGCGGCCTGGGTGAGCACGTAGTTCGGAGAGACCACGCTCAGTCCGGAGCCGTTCAGGCCATAGCTACCGACATTGCTGGTGACCGTCGCATTGGTAGTGAAGGTCAGGGCGCCACCGAGCACGGCGGCGAGGCTGTCGCCGTTACGGAGGCCCGAGACCGAGCCGGTGAAGGCAGGCTCGGCGTCACCGTAGGCGCGCGTCGCGGCATCCGCGACGATCGTCAGCGTGGCCGGCGTGACGGTCACGCGACCGTCCACGAACTGCGTGAAGGCGTAATTGGCCGACGACAAGGTGCCGGCGGTCGGCGTGTAGGCATAGGTGCCCACCGGACTGTTCGCGCCAGCGGAGGAGAGACCTCCGGCCGAACCGGTGATGCCGGCGTTGGCGAAGGTCTCGCCGTTCACGAAACCGCTGAACGTGACGGAGAACGCCGGGTCGGCGGCGCCATACTCGCGGGTGGCGTCGCTGCCGGTCAGGGTGAGCGCGGCCTTGGCCACGGTCAGGGTGCCCGGCAGGAAATTCAGGGCGTAGTTGTCGGCCACCAGGCCGCTCGGCGTGATGTCATAGCTGCCGGCGTTGACCGCGCCTTGGCTGTTGCCGCTGAAAGCGAGCGTGCCTGTCAGGATATCCGCGGCCTCGTCATTGCGGAAGCCGCTGAAGACGAGACTGCTGCCGCCGGTGAAAGCCGCGCCGTCATAGGTCTTGGCGACATTGCTCGCGGTGACCGTCAGGTTCGCCCGCGTCACGGTCAGGGCCGTCGCATTGGCGGCATCCTGGGCGAAGACGTAGTTGCCCGAGGGGGAAGTGAGTCCGGTGACGTCGACCCGATACTGGCCGATGCCGCTCGTGGCGGTGGCGGCCGCCGTGAAGACGAACGCTCCCGAGGTGGCCGTCGCCAGGTTCTCGCCGTTCTTGAAGCCGGTGACCGTGGCGGCGAAAGCCGGATTGGCCGCGCCATACTCGCGCGTCGCCGCCGTCGCGGCGACGGTCAAGGTCGCCGGGATGACAGTCAGACGACCGTCCATCCGTCCGGTGAAGACGTAGTTGGCCGCGGCGTAGGTGCCGGCGTCCGGCGTGAGGGCATACGCGCCGACGAAGCTGGCCGTCGTCGCGGTCGTGGTGACGACGCCTGCGCCGGTGACTCCGGCGATCGTCGCGTCCTGGCCGGCGACGAAGCCGGTGAGCGAAGTCGTGAACGTCGGATTGGCGTCGCCATAGAGGCGGCTGGCGTCATCCGCCACCACCGTCAGGGCGGCCTTGTTCACCGTCAACGTGCCCGGCTGATAGCTGAGGACGTAGTTGTCGCTGGTCAGGCCCGACACCGTCAGCGCATAGCTGCCCGCGTTGATCGCGCCCTGGGCCGCGCCGCCGTAGGCCAGCGCACCGCCGAGGTCCGTCGCGTCCTCGCCGTTCTCGAAGCCGACGAAGCGCACGCCATTGCCGCCGGTGAAGGCGAGTCCGTCATAAGTCTTGGCCGCGGCGAGCGCGGTGACGGTCAGGGTCTTGGTGGTGATGACGCCGTTGGTCGCCGGATTGAGCGTGTCGACGAAGTAGTTGCCGGCTTCGGCGCCCTGCAGCGTGATGCCGCCTAGGGTGTAGTTCCGGCCTGCGCCCGCGCCCGAGAACACGAAGCGTCCGGCGCCCGACGCGGTGACAGCATCGCCGGCGAGGATGCCGGAGAGGCTGAGGTCCGCCGCCGCGAGCAAGTCCGTGCCGTCGTAGCGCTTCGTGGCCGAGGAAGTGAGCAGTTTCGGAGTGACCGCCTGATTGCCGACGAACGTGGGCGTACCGGCGAAATTACCGCCGGTCTGGCTCAGGCCCGATCCCGTCAGGGCATAGTTACCCACGGGCAAGGCGCCGCCCGGCGTGAGCGTGCCGCTCGCGCCGAGGGTGAAGGTCACGGTGCCACCGGCACCATCATTGTAAGTATAGGTCGAACCTGCCGTGGCGCCTACCGTCAGGGACGTGAGCACATTGCCGCCGGTGGTCAGGTATTGGACGCTGATGATGGCATACGTCGGCGTCGCCCCGTAGGCGGCCGTCGCGTTGGCGACCTTCACGAGGAGCTGTCCGGCCGGGACGATCGTGTAATCGCCGGCCACGTAGCTCATCTGGTAATTGTCCGCCGAGAGTCCGCCCGGCGTGAGCACGCCGGCATAGGTTCCGGCCGCGCCGACGCCGGCGTTGCTGCGGGTGATCGCCACGGCACCGCGGAGGCCAGCCGTCGACGCGTCTTCACCGGCGACGAAGCCGGCATAGTTGACGCCATTGAAACCGAGTCCATCCGTCTGGCCGACGAAGCGGGCGTCGGCGTTGGCCGTGACCGTGAGCGTCGCGGGCGTGATCGTCGCCGAGACCGGCGAAGGCACCGCAAGGGCATAGTTGCGGGCGTCGGCCCCGCTGAGCGTGAGGCCGGCGAAGCTGACGGCGTTCGCCGAAGCGACGTCCTTTGAGTTATAAAGTCCGACGGCCGTACCGCCGATCGCGACGGCATCCGTGCCGATAACGCCGGCGAGGACGCCGGTGTTCGTGACCACGGCGGCCGTGGTGCCGTCATAGACCTTGCTGGCCGCGACGGTGAGCCCGCTGACCGTAAGGGTCTTCGGCGTGATCGTCGCCGGCAGCGACGCCGGCATGACCAGAGAGTAGTTGGTGGCGGAAGCGCCCGCCAAGGTGAGTCCGGAAAGGCTGACCGAGACGGCCGTGGCCACGTCCTTGCTGTCATAGGCGCCGACCGGCGTGCCGCCCAGGGTGACGGTGTCGCCGCCGAGCAGGCCGCCGAAGGAGGCCGTACCCGTCACGGCCGCGCTGGTCGTGCCATCGTAGACCTTGCTCGCCGCGACGCTGAGTCCGGTGACGGTCAGCGGCTTGGGCGTGATGGTCGCGGGGACGAGGTAGTTCGCCGCGATGGTGTAATTGCCCGCGGAGGGGCCGCCGAGCGTGAGCCCGGAGAAGCGCACCCCGGTGGCGGTCGCGACGTCCTTGCTGTCATAGACCCCTTGGGCGAGACCGTTGAGGGTGACGGTGTCTCCGGTGATGACGCCGGCCAAGGCGCCGGTACCGGTGACGGTGGCCGCGGTGGTGCCGTCGTAGACCTTGCTGGCCGGCACGCCGAGGTTGCTCAGCGTGAGCGGACGAGGCGTGATGGTCCCGCCCATGTCGCCGGTCGGGATGACGTAGTTGCTGCCGATGCCCCCGTTGGTGCCGTCGCCGAGGACGTAACTGACGCGGACGAGCTTACCAGCGCCGACATTGGCGTCAGCGAACTGACCGATGCCGGTGGCGACGATGGTCTGCGTGCCGATGAGTCCGGTCAGCGTGCCGGGAGTGACGGTCGTCAGGGTCGTGCCGTCATAGACCTTGTTGCTGACGACCGAACCCGTGACGGTCAGCGTCTTCGGACGGATCTTCACGGCGCTGGTCGCGCCGGCGAGCGTATAGGAGACCGACGGCGTCGTGGACGCGGCCGCCGTAAGGCCGGTGTAGTCGACGAGGGTCGACGCGGCGAGCACGTTCGCGCTGTTCGCGACAGCGGTGCCGGTCAGGGTGACGGTCGAGCCGTTCGGCGCCGTGGCGGTCAGCAAGGAACCGGCGAAACTCGCGGTGGCATCGTAGACCTTGGAGCCGGTGACGTTGAGCGTCAGGACGGCGGGATTGATGTAGAGCGCCCCCTGGGTGGAGACCTTGTAATTGGACGCCAAGGCACGGCCGCCGACGACGCTGATGGTCGTCTGGCCGAAGGTGCCTTGGTTATAGGTGCCGGCGGCCGCCGACTGAGTCGTGCCACGGGCGGTGAGCAGCGTGACCGTCTCTCCAGGCAGCTGGCCCGAGGCGATCGAGAGCTGGTCCACGGAGAACAGGCTCGTGCCGTCGAAGGACTTGGTGCCGGTCAGCGTCAGCGTCTTCGGGGTGATCGAGGCCTGGTAGCCGATGATCGTCGAAGGAACGACGTAGTCGCTGAGCATCGAGCCGCTACGCGAGACCAAGGAAGTCAGCGTGACGCCCGTGATGTCGATACGGTTGGCCGAGACGACGTCCGCGGAGTTATACGCGGCGGCGGTGCCGGCCGCGAAGGCGATCGTATCCCCGGCGATGAGTCCGCTGGTCACCGGGATGTTCGTGATGACGAGATTACCTGTCAGCGCGGTCGTACCATCGTAGACCTTCGAAGTGGTGCCGAGCGTCCCCAAGGTCAGGGTGATCGGGGTGATGGTCGCGGCGACGGAGGCCGTGCCGGAGACGGCGTAGTCGGACAGCTGGCTGCCCGCGGTGGAACTGGTCAACGTCCGGACCGAGAGACCGCTGGCGACCAAGGACGTCGCCGTCGCCACGTTCGCGCTGTTGAACCGCACCTCCGATGCGCCGAGGGTGACGACGTCGCCGGGGAGGAGATTGCTCGTCGCGTAGGTGGGCACGATGGCGCCGATGAGATCAGTGGTACCGTCGTAAGGCTTGGTGACGTTCGCGTTAGTGAGCGTGACACCGATCGGCCGAGGCGTGATGCGGACGGTGGTCGACGCACCCACGAGGGTGTAGTTGCTCGCCCGGCCGGTGCCGTCGGCGAGGCTGAGCCCGCCGAGCCCGCTGAGGCTGTTGGCGGTGGCGACCCGGGCGCTGTTCGCCGTGAGGTTGGCGCCGGTGACCGCCAAGGTCTGGCCGGCGACGCCGGTAGCGACCATGTGGGCCGAAGGCGTGAAGACCGCGGTGCCATCGTAGACCTTGCTCGCCGCCAAGCGGACGGTCGCCGGGGTGACAGCGATGGTGTCGAACGTGGACGGGAGGGCATAGTTCGCGGCCCGGCCGGTGGGGCCGGAGACGGAAATCGCACCGCCGGTGAAAGCGCCCCCTTGATAGGTGCCGACATCCGCGGCGCCGAGCGTGGCCGTGCCGCCGCTCAGGAGGACTACCTCACCCGCGAGGGCGCCGCTGACGGAGAGCTGCGCCGCGGCGACGGAGGTCGCGGCGTCGTAGACCTTCGTGCCGCTGACGGTGAGCGGACGCGGCGTGATGGTCACGGTGCTCGTCGCGCCGGTGAGCCGGTAATTGGTCGCGAGACCCGAACCGCTGACCAAGGTCAGGGCCTCGGGGTTAAGGATGATGCTGCCGGCTTCGACGTCGGCCGAGCGGGCCAACGCGGTCCCCGACACGGAGAGCGTCTGGCCTCCGATGGTTCCGCCGACCGAGATCTGGGCCGCGGTGAGGTTGGCGGTGCCGTCATAGACCTTCGTGGCGGCCAAGGAGACCGCGCGCGGGACGATGCTGAGTGATTCAGCCGCGGTGGAATCGTAGACAATGGTGAAGCCAGACTTCGGGCTCAGGCCGGATCCGACCAGCGCGTAGGTCCCGACGTTGTCGCCGGTCGTCGCGGAGGGCGTCCAGGTGACCGTGCCGGTCGCATAGGTCGAGAGCTGGGCCGGAGTGACATTCGTGCCGTTATAGAAATAGGTCGTGGTACCGGCGGCCGCTGCGGGATCCTCACCGTAAGCCACGCTGAGGATGGGCGCCCGGACGACAAGCTTTCCCAGCCCAGGATTCGCATCAAAGATCCGGTAGATGCTACCCGGCGCGAGGACCACGGTGTAGTTGGGATTGCTGGTCGCGAGGGTCCCCTGCCCCACCTCGTAGACGCCCGGAGCCTGCACGACCGTGCTCGCGCTGCCGTCGAAGGTGAGCGCACCGGTGATCGTCGTGCTGGTCTGGCTGTTCTTGAGTCCGGTGAAAGTATAATTGGCCTCGGTAGTCGCATAGAGCGCCTTATCAAGCGCCGCCCCGCCGGCATTGACCGAGTTGTTCTTGAGCGAGAGGGTCACCAACGCCTTGTTCACGGTCAGGGTGCCGTTGACGTAAGTGACGTTGTAATTATCCGTGCTGGAGCCGGCCACGCCGGATACGCCGGTGACGGCCAAGGCGCTCGGGACGATGGGGTAGGCACCCGCGTTGGCGCCGGCGCCGGCGCCGCTGCTGCTCACGGTGAACGTGCCCAAGGTGTCGCGCAGGATGACGCCGTTCACCGACTTGAAGCCGACCACGCCGGCCGGGGTCACCTCGTCGTAGGCCGAGATATTGGCGAACTGGGAGACGGCATATGCGTCACCGTAGGTCTTGCTGTCCGAATCGGTCGTGATCGTGAGCGGCCGCTTCGTGATGAGCAGGCGCAAAGGAGCGTTGGTGCCCGCCTGGGTCGTACCCGTGGCGGCGGTGAACTGGAGTCCGTGCGTGCTGGCGACCGGGTAGGCGTAGCCGGTGGTGGGACTGGCCTGTTCGCCGGCGAGCGTGCCGAGCGCGGCGCGCTGACCGACCGAGAGCCCGCTCAGGATCGTGGCCCAGTTCAGTTTGACCGTGTAGCCGGTCCCCGAGGGGACGACGATGCTGCCCGTGGCGACGTCCCAACCGGAGTTGCTGGCGTTCTTCTGCAGACGGGTGTCGACCAGGTTGAGCAACGTGCCCGGGGTCGTGGCCGAGCCATAAGGGGTCGTCGGGTCTTCCGTGCCGTAGACCTTCGAGTAGGTGACGGCGGAAGAAAGGAGGAAGTTGTAGGTCGGTCGGCCGCGGAACTGGACGAAGGGCCCGTTGGCGGACGCCGTGGTCGTCGAGGCGAAGGTCGACTTGGTGAGGTTAAGCGAAGCCTCCGGCAGGACGGTCACGCCGACATTGCCGGCGCCGTACGCCTGCTCGAACGCGACCGTGTCCAGGGTGAGCGTCGTCATCTTCGGGCTCAGGACGTTCAGGTAGGTCGTCGTGCTCGGCAGACCGGAGAAGAGGTACACGTTGCCGTTCGGCGAGGTGATCGTGTTGTTGACGCTCAGCCCGACGATCTGGCCGCCAAGGCCGTCGCCCACGGCGCGGCCGGTGCCGGCGCCGAGGACGACCCAGCCGGCGCCGTCGTTGACGATCTTGTGCGGGGTGAGGTCTCCGCCGTCGTTCGTGGCGAGGTAGACGCCGCCGCCGGAACGTTGGGTGATGGTGGCGCCGCTGCCGGCGATGATCCGGGCGAGGGGCCCGGTCGCCGAGATGCTGACGCGTCCGGCGTTAGGCCCGTTGGTGATGAAGCTCGCCGCGACATCGTCGTAACCGAGGCCGCCGGCGGCCAGGATGGTCGTGTCACCGCCGACGGTGTTGTTGGTGAGATTGCCCTGCAGACGGACGGCGTAGGCCGCCGCATCGTTGGTCGTACCGCTCAGGAGGACCCCGACCTTGGAGAAGGTGTTGTTGGGGGCGTTCGGGATGAGGACGGTGCTGGCTCCCGCCGAGAGCGAGTGAAGGGCGAGGATACCGCCGCCCCCGACGCTGGTGCCGACGATCTTGAGGCTGCCCCCTGTGGAACGGGTGGACTTGGTCGTATCGCCGAGGTGGACGGCCGTGGAGCCCGTCGCGACCGCGACCTGACCGCTGATGCTGATGTCACCGCCGGCGAGGAGGCTGTCCATGAGGCGGACGGCATCGGTCTTGCCCACGCCCGTGACGGAAAGCGTCGTCGCGGCCTGCAAACTGGCGCCCGCGATGGTCTCGACGCCGCGGGTACCCGCGGAATAGCCGGTCAAGGTGAGCGCGCCGGCATGGCTTCGCACCGCCGCCGAAAGGTAGACACCGTTGTAGGTGGCGTTGGCCGCGGCCGTCCACCAGTTGGCCGTACCGACCGGCGCGGCCTGTCCGTAGATGTCCACCGAGCCCCAGGCGTTGATGGGGGCCGTACCGGTGGTGAAGACGCCGTAATACGTTCCGTTCGTCGCGGTCTTGCCGCTGATGCCGATGGAACCACCGGAGGTGAAGCCGGCATCCGCCGCGCGGAGCGCGTGCGCGAGCCGGACGCCGCCCTCAGGCGCTTCGCCGATCAAGGTGATGTTGCCGGAGGTACTGGCGATGGACCGGCCCGAGCCGCTGGTGTAGATACCCCAGGCGGTGTTGGGGCTCCCCACGGTGTTGATGAAAGTGCCGAGGCCCGTCAGCGAGATGTTCCCGCCCGCGCTGATGCTCTCCGCAAGGTTGATGCCCGCGGCCTTGCCGCGACCTTCGAGCGTGGCCGTGCCGGCCGCCGTCAGAGTGGCGCCGGCCTCGACCTGGATGGCCGCCGGGCCGCCGCCCGCGTAACCCGTGAGGGCAAGATTGCCGGTGTAGCTACGCACGGGTGCGGACAGCATAATGCCCTGGCTGCCCGTGAGGCCCGGGATGGTCCACCAGTTCGGGGTGCCGACCGCGGCGTTCGAGCCATACAGGGAGACATCCCCGTAGGCGTTGATCGTGGCGGTGGTGGTCGTGTACAGGCCGCGGTAATTTCCGCCGCCGGACGCCCGGATGCTGATGGAGCCACCGGAAGTCGGGGTCGCGCTGTTGCCGGCCAGGATCGGCGAACGGAGGTCGGCGCCGGGCCCCTTGGAGTCGGTGGTGATCCGGATGTCGCCGCCCTTGGACCAGATGATCTTCGCCGCGGTCGGCACGTAGAGCGCCATCACGTCCGCCTGCGCGCTGGTCGACGTGATCGTGATGTCGCCGCCGGCGATGATGTCGTCGTACAGCAAGGTCGCGTAATCCTGGCTGCCGATACCCGTAAGGGAGATCGTCGTCGCCGCGTTGATCGGCGCCCCGCCCTGCTGAAGGATCGCGCGGTCGCCGGAAGAATAACCCGTGACGGTGATGCTGCTGTTGAAGCTTCGGAGCGGACTGCTGAGCGTCACGCCTCGGCCGGTGAGGGTATCCGGCAGGGTCCACCAGTTCGCGGTGTTCACCGGGGCGACCTGTCCGTAGACGATGATCGGACCCCAGGCCGTGACGGTCTGCCCGGCCTCGAGACTGAAGCCGAAGTAACCGTCGCCGCCGTTCTCGGTCTTGCCGCTGAGGCTGATGCTGCCGCCCGACGTCGGCGTCGCCGCGTTGCCGGCCAGCAGGTTGGTGTTCACGGTGAGGCCATTGCGGCCGGACTGGCCGGTGATGCCGATGTTGCCCGACTTCGACCAGATGGTCTTCGTGCTCGCCAGCAATTGCACCGCCGTACCCCCGCTCACGGAGGCGGCCGTCAATCCGTCGATGATGATGTCGCCCTCCGCCGTGATGGCGTCGTTGACGTAGACCGCGCCGATCGACCCGATGCCGGTCAAGGTGACCTGCTTCGCGGCCTCGAGCGTCGCGCCAGCGACCACGCGGATGCCGTAACCGCCCGTCCCGAGCGCGTAGCCCGTCAGCGTCACGCTGTCGGCGTGACTACGTACCGGGGCACGCAGGTTGATGCCGTCCGCACCGAAGGTCTGCGGGCGTGTCCACCAATCGGCGAAGCTGACCGGGGCGCTCTGGCCGTAGAGCACGACCGGACCCCAAGCCCGGATGGGCGCGGTCGAGACGGTATTGATGCCATAATACTGCAAGGCCCCTTCGATCGTGCTGCCGTTGAGCGTGATGCTGCCACCGCTGGTCGGAGAGAGGACCGAATCCAAGGCGGTGATCGGCTGGCCGAGGTAAAGCCCGCTCCCACCACCGAGGCTGGTGCCGGTGATCGAGATGTCGCCGACCAAGGCGGTGACCGCGGCGCCATCCAATCGGGTGCCGTAGGCGGAATTGATAGAACCCGTATTCCCGACCGGACCACTGACACCGTTGATGACGATATCACCTTGGGTGCTCCGGATGACGATATCGTAACCACCGATGGCCTCGATGCCCGCGCCGTTGCCGCTGCCGGACTTACCCAAGATGGTGATGTCACCCGTCGCGGAGATCTGCTGGGCCGTGCCGTAGAGACGCACGCCGCGGTCGCTCGCAGTGGCCGGCGTGCCGGGTGCGGGCTCGATGACGCCGTTGACGTAGGTCGCGCCTTGCAGCGTGATGCTGCCGTTGGTCGCGATGAGCGAGCCGTCGATCGCCTGAGCATAATATGCCGCCGCATCCGTAGCGGAGAAGACGATGTTCCCGCGCACGGTCGACGTGACGTTCTTAAGCAATCGGAGCGCGGTGGTGGCGCCATCGCCATAGGCGTTGACGATGACGTCGCCGGTCGCGGTCAGCGTGGCGGCGTTGAAGGCATTGATGCCGTAGCCGCCGCCCGAAACGGAACCACCGCGGTCGCTGTAACCGGAAAGAAGAATGCGGCGGATGGTCGACCCGCTGCCGGCCGAGACCGGACCCTGCAGGGAAAGCCCCGTGACGCCGCTGCCGATGACCGTCACATTGCCCAGCGAGGAAGCAATGGCGCCGATAACAGCCGAGCCCGCGGCGCCGACCACGCGGTCGATGCTCGCGGAGCGGACGGTGATATCGCCGGTGGCCGTCAACGTTCCGACCGCCGCCGAGGTGAAGCCGTAGGACTGGCGGCTGGTGCTGGCGGTCCCCGGGGCCGGGGTGGCGACCCCGTCGACGCGCGTGGCGCCTTGGATGGTGATGCCCCCGTTCGTGGCGGTGACCGGACCATTGAGCTCAAGGCCGTTGAACGTGCCAGCGCCGCCGGCATAGGCGGAGAACACGATGTCGCCCGCGACGGTCGAGCGGACGAAGTTATTGATGACGACGGCGTGGCCGGACAAGGAGGCGAAGCCCGTCACCGCGACCGAACCCGTGGCGCTCAGCTTGCCGGCGGCGGTGCCGTTGACGCCATACCCCCCGCTACCCGTCCCGGTGATGGTCAGCGAACGGAGGTTGCTGCCCGAGCCGGCCCGCACCTCACCAGCGATGTTCATGCCATAGGGTCCGCTACCGAAGAGAGTGACGTTGCCGTCGCTCGAGATGATGTCACCGGTGATGCTATCGCCGAGATAGGTCACGCTGTGACCGGAGATCCAGATATTGCCCGAGGCCAGCAGGTCGCCCGAACCCGTCGAAGTGAAGCCTTGGCGGGAACCCGTGGCCGCCGCACCCGTCACCGGCGTAGCGACGCCGCCGACCAAGCCTGCTCCTTGGATGATGAGATTACCCCCCGCGACCGTCACCGCATTGGCCAGATAGACGCCCGTCGTGTAGACGGCGGGATTGGTGCCACCCGAATGGCCCGAAAGGATGACGTCGCCGGCGATGGTCGACGCGATCGTCGAACCGACGTTAAGACCGTACTCTCCCACATTGGTGTAGCCGGTCAGCGTGATCGCCCCGGTCGCGCTGACCGCGGCGCTGGTGGTCACGGCGGAGCCGGTCGTGGCGGTGCCAGTGATCGTGAGCGAGCGGACGAAGCCCGGGCTGCCGACGGTGACCGCCCCGAGCAGGTTCACGCCGTCGACGCCTTTGCCGCGGAGGACGACGTTGCCGCGGGTGGACGCGATCGTCCCTTGGGCGTAGATGCCCGTATAGCTGGCCGAATCCGCGGCGACATTGATATCTCCGCTGGCGTTCAACGAAGCAGCCGAGGCCAACGAAAGGCCATAGTTCACCCCCAGCGCCGCGGTGCCCGGCGCCGCCGTGGCCACGCCGCTCGTGAGGGTCGCACCCTGGACGACGATGCCGCCGCCCGAGGCGGTGATGGCCCGCGAAAGTCCGATGGCGTTGACCGCGACGGAGCGACCAGAAAGGACGATGTCACCGGCGACCGTCGAGTTGACGGCGCCGACCAGGCTCAAGCCTAGGCCGACGGTGATGCCGTAACCGGTCAGGGCGACCGATCCCGTCGCGTTCAAGGATCCCGCGGCGGTCGTGACGATCCCGTGTCCCGCCGTGCCGGTACCGATGACCGTCAGGTTGCGCACCAAGGTGCCGCTCCCAGCGGTCACCGCGGCGCCGAGGGAAACGCCGCCGTCGCCCTTGCCGATCAGGCTGATATTGCCCGCGGTGGAAGTGATCGTGCTGTCGGAGTTGACGCCGTAATAGGTAGCGAGCACGCCGAGACCGTTAATCGAGATGTCTCCGCTGGCAGTGATGGGGGCGGCCGTAATTACCACGCCGTTAGCGGAACCAGCGGCAGCCGTACCTCGTACGCCGACGGCGACACCGCCGACCAAGGCAGAGCCTTGGATGGTAAAACTGCCATTGGCGACCGTCACTGGATTACCATGCAGATAGACCGCAGTACGGCTCGACGCTAAGGTGGTCCCGGACAAGACGATATCACCCGCGACCGTGGATCGCACGAGGCCACCAAGGTCGATGGCTTGGTCGCCAGCACCAGTGGCGACATAACCGCTGATGAAAAGGGACCCCGTAGCGGTGAGGCTGGCGGCCGCGACCGAGGCCTTAACGCCGAGTCCAGCCGTGGCGTTACCTGCAACGGTGATGTCACGCAACTTCGTGCCGGAACCGGCCGACAAAGCCGCCAGGAGATTGACGCCGCCGGTCGTGCCGCTGCCGGTGAGCGTGATGTTACCGTTGGTCGCGGTGATCAGACCCGCGGCGGTGGTCGTGATGCCCTGAGCGCCGGAGGACTTGCCGACGAGGGTGATGTCGCCCGCCGAGGTGCTGAGGGCGCCACCCAGCGAGATGCCCGCCGAGGCGGTGGCCGTGCCGGCGCCGAGGCCGACGGTATTGTCGAAATCAATCAGACCGGTGAGCGAGATTCCAGCAGAGGTGCTGATGGGCGCACCCTTGGTCCGGATCCGTAGTCCGGTCTGGCTCGTGCCGGTGGCGTTGATGGCCGCATTGATGCTGATGGCTGAGGCGTTGGTGCCGGCCGTACCGCCGGTCGGACCGGAAGCGGTGCTGTCGAGCGTCAGGACGGCGTTGGTGCCGGAGTTATTAGCGAAGGTCAGCGCACCGCTGACGGTGATGGTACCGCTACCGAAGACGGTGACGCTGGTACCTGCGTTGATGGCGGTCTGGAGGTCGGTAGCGCGGATATTGGTCACGCCGACGTTCGCGAGGTCACCGGCGAGCGAGCCGGTGGTGCTCGTCGTATTGATGACGACGTTGCTCGGGTCGATCAGCCACGAACCGCCGAGACCCGCCTGGACGACGCCGGGGAGTTCGAGGAGATTTCCCGAGGTCTCGATCCGGCCGCCGAGCGCGCGCACGGTGCCGGCCACGGTGGTGACGCTCTTCGCGTTCGTGATGTCGGACCATAGGACGGCCGTGCCGCCCTGCCCTGCGTCGATCGTCGCGCCAGCCGCGAGCGTGGTGAGGAGCGCCTGGCGGACGCCGTTCGAGCCCTGCCAGTCGCCGCCGACGAGGATGGAGCCGCCGTTGGAGGAGAGGGTCGCGCCCGCGAGTACGGCGACGTGCTCACCGGTGAGCTGGATGGTGCCGGCGGAAACATTACCGGCGACGGCGACGCTGTCGGCGTCGACGGAGACTTTGGCGCCGGAGACTTCGGCGCCCGCGGCTACCGCCACGGAATTCGACCCACGCAGAGAGATGGAGCCGTCGGCGTTGCGTGTGCCGGAAGCGGCACGGACGAGGCCGGAGACGTTGACGGACTGGTTGACGACTTCACGCGCGGCGGCGGCAGAAAGGACGACGCGTCCGGCGGCGATCTCACCGGCCTGTTCGACCTGGGCCTTGAGCGGCTGACCGTCCGCGCCGACGAGGGTGGCGGCGAGGCCTTCGCCTAGGGCGAACGTGATCAGGCCGTCGCCGGCGAAGTCGACGGTGAACGCCTTGCCCGAAGCGAGCACGGCGGTGCCGAGATTAGCCACGAGGGCGCCGGAATTACGGACATGGGGGGCCACGAGGGCGCCCAGGCCGGCGTCGGCGATCGTGAGGGTGCCTTCGTTGACGACGGAGGCGGAGATGTCCGCCGCGGACGAGAACTTGAGCTGACCTCCGGCGAGGAAGGAATCCTTGTCGAGGTCGAGCGTGGTGGCGATCAGGCCGGCGGCGTCGACGGTCGAGCCCTGACCGAAGAAGATTCCGTTGGGATTGATAAGGATGATCCGACCATTGGCCGAGATCGCGCCCAAAATTTCCGACGGGGCGACGCCGACCACCTTGTTGGCGGTGACCGACGAAACCGACGGCTGGTTGAAACGAACGGATTCGCCCTTCGCGACGGAGAAACTGTTCCACTCGATGAACGCGCGGTCCGAAGACTGGTCGATCGTGACACGGGAGGTCCCCTGCCCCGTCACCGTGGCCGCACCACCAGTGACATTGGCGCCGGTGGGATTGGCGAAGGAGCCGACGGGGTCGAGCACCGCGGCCACGAGGAGCGTGGCGAGCGAAAGCAGACGGCGAGGAGAAGGAGTGGCGGGAGCCATGAAAGTATCGTGTTATATTTTAGAAGCGGACGCCGAAGGAGGCGTTGACGCGCGGAGAGTCGTCGAGGACGACGCCGGCGGGCTGGGAGACGAGGCGGGTGATTTCGACGAGGGCGTTCATGCCGTGCGGCAGGCCGAGGCGGACGCCGAGGCCGGCGGAGGCGGCGTGCCGCTCGCGGGCTTCCTGCGGCTGCAGTTCGCCTTGCTGTCGGATCATGCCGGCGTCGAAGAAGAGGTAGCCCTGTAAACGCACGGGCTCGGCGAGTCCCAACGCGAGCGGCCGGGCGTAGCGCAGCTCGAACGAACCGAAGAACGCCTGCTCGCCGTTCATCGAACCAGCGTCGAAGAAACGGCCGAACTGACGTCCGCCGAACGCGGCCTCGACCGGGCTCAGCAGCGGAGAGCCCAGCGAGGCCTGCCCCTGGAGGGCGAACGAGTAGGAAAGCGCGGCGGAACCGAGCGCGGCGAGCGGGGCGGAACGCGTGAAGTCGAGCGAGGCCACGGTATATTCCGTCGAACCGTTGGCACGTGAATTGCCCTCGGCACCGAGTCCCGCGAGGCCTTGCTCGAGGTTGAGACGCACGAGGTTGGACGACTGGTCCGGGCGGGCGAAATCATAGGTCAGCGAAGCGCCGACGATCCGGAGCGCGTCGCGCGTGGGCGCGCCGCCGATGAGCGAGCTGTCCGCTTCCAAGGAACCCAGATAGGCCTCGGCGAGGAGCGTGGACGAACGCGAGCGGATCAACGCCTTGGACAAGGTCACGCGCGCATTACGCGAACGCCCCTTGAATTCGAGCGGTACCAGCAGCGGATCGGTCGGCCGGCTGTCCGACTGCGAGAACGTGAAGCCGATTCGTTCGCCGTCGCTGCCGATGAGCGTCGAGGCCGCCACGTTGAAACTCCGATAGGCGTCGCCTTCCGGACTGCGATAGAAGCCCAGCGAAAGTTCGTCGGCTCCGTCGAGATGACCATAGCCGGACCAGGTGACGCCGGCGACCTGACGGTCGAGCGCGCGCGGCAGGAAATTATTCCAGCTCAGGTCGACGGCATCAGGGACGCGGGTGAACTCGAGGGAAAGATCGGAGCCACCGACGACGGTGGGCGAGGCGGACAGGACCGAACCGACGTCCCAGCCCGGGAGGTCGTCCATCAGCAGGATGTTACGCTCGAGCACGTCCGAACGTAGCGGCTTCGAGCCCTGGATGCGCTGAAGCTGCACGTCGACGGCGCCTTTCGCGCGACCGGTCGGCCAGACCACGCCGAGCGAGTGGCCGCTGACGAAACCTTCGACGACGACGAGTCGTACCTTGCCGTCCTTGATGTCCTGCTCAGGCACGACGCCGAAGCAGAGCGCATAGCCGGCGTCGGCGTAGCGCTTCGTGACCGCGTTGGCCAAGGCGAAGACGGCTTCGATCGTCACCTGATCGCCGGCCTTGTGCGGCCAGAGGGAAGCGAGTTCGGCGGAGCTCAGCGTCGCGTTGCCCTGGAAGATGAGTTCCTTGAACGTGAACGAGAGCGCAGCGGCGTCCTTGGGCGCGAGCTGTCGGTTGTTCAGTTTGACCTCGGGACGCGGGACCGATTTCGGCTGCGGAGCCGGACGTAGATTCTGATCGGCTCGGATGGGCTCAAGCGTCGTCGGCACCTGCCCGGTGACAGGCGAAGCCGAGGACAAAATCAGCGTGGAGGCCGCGACGAAAAAGGGTCGTCGGACCGCGGAGAAAACCGAACGCAACATAGCATCCGAATGTTCTTCAATACGCTTTCAAAACTGAAGTGCTCTTGTGGCCTGTGATATTGGTCAGAAGCGATGGTGTTCGCGTAACGGGTAGGGTCGGGACTGCAGCATCCTATCCGGTCTCCGGTCTCCCATTGAGCTTTGCCATCTCCCCGTGCCCCCTTGTCACCGTGCCCACGTATCCCCTCGCGGCTCCGCCGCGCTGGTAGGGCTGACCACCCTTGGTCAGCCGCACGGTTGAGCGAGGGCGCTCAACCCTACCCTAGGCATCCGCCCCTATGTCGTGACGCGGTCCCGACCCTACCCAAGCATCCGATCCGGTCTCCCCTTGAGATTCGTCACTCCGCCGTGTCCCCTTGTCACCGTGCCCACGTATCCCCTCGCGGCTCCGCCGCGCTACCCCTTCATCGGCACCGGGCCGGTCGAAGCGCCGGCCTGCCAGGTCTGCCGGTAGACGGAGACGTAGACTTCGTCTTCGACCTTCTCGGAACGGGCCCAGATCTCCGCCTGCTGGGCGATGCTTTCCGGCGAGCTGAGGCAGCAGGCCACTGGCGGCGCATAGACGCGGGTGGTCGCATTGCCGACAAGGGCGACGACCGAAAGATCTCTTGGGAACTCCAGCCCGCGCGCGGCCAAATAGCCGATGGCCGGCATGAAGTCGGTCCACTGCGGGAAGATCACCGCGGTCGCGCCTCGGGCCAGGCCGGCGCCGAGGAAGGCCCCCACGTTCTCGGTCGTAAGCGGCTGCGCGGTGAGTTTAACCTCGATGCGCACGCCCTGCTCCTTCGCGAGCCGGGCGATGGCCGCCATCGATTCGCGCATCTTAATCTTCCGACCGAAGAACGGCATCAGGAAGTGACGATGGCCCAATGGAATCAGGTGTTTCAGCGCGATGTCGACCAGATAGCCATACTTGACGCCCAACGAAGTGACGCGCTTGGAACGCAAGGTGCCGAACATCGAAGCGATCTTCACCGGATGCCGCGAGACGCCCGCGAAGAGCGGCGCGTCCGGCGTCATCAAGATGACGTGCGTCGGGCGCGACTTCACCACCTCGGCATGCGCGGCCTTACGACGCTCCGTGCCCAGCACGTGGCTCAGGTCGATGAACCTGAACCCGTCGCCCTTGGCCTTGAGATTCTCTCCCAGCCGAAGCATGCCCATGGAGATCGAGGCGTCATAAGTAATCAACGGCTCAGTCGAAATCACCAGGACCTCAAGATGGCCAGAAGGTCGCTGAGAGCCGGCGACCCCGGGGGCTACTTCCAGGCGTCGCTTGCCGCCTCGGCTGACCAAGACCCGGCGCTCGATCAGGAGGGCGATGGCCTTCTGGACCGTCGGCAAGCTGACCTTATGCTGATTGGCCAAGTCTCTTCCTGACGGCAGCAGCCCTT
>SXGQ01868090.1_pt1 | contig 24514 bp, 38 predicted proteins | sample 3178371 | NCBI WGS metagenome assembly SXGQ01 (sample SAMN11356859, study PRJNA531348) | freshwater metagenome | isolation source: freshwater sample F1-20 | place: China: Fuxian Lake, Yuxi | collected 2017-12-25 | reverse complement strand
TTTCTTTTTTGTATTCTGCGGGCATAAACTTGGCGTACCTGTCCTGCATGTTCTTAACCGTGTTTAGGTTCTGTCCTGAATCCAAACTTATTTTCGCTATCTCTATGTCCTGCTTAATGTTCTGTATCATCTGTTTGTCGCCCTTTTGATTGGCAACATCCAATGCCCGGTTCATGGCCTGTATTACTGGCACGCTGTTGTTCATGGCGTTGTTGATTGATCCCATGCCCGCTATGCTGCCAACTATGATGCCTGCAGCGGCCATTCTTTGTAACCAATCTTTCAAGCCTTCGTCTAGTTCTATTTCTCTCAACATGTCATAGTGTTTTTTAAAGTAATCTTGTGCCACATCGTAGTTGCCGGATGAGAACACAGTCTTGCCATTTTTGTCCAGCACGTTCCACTTGCCGTCTGCGGCTTGGCTCACGTAGGGTTTCTGTGTGCTTTCAAAATGCTTTGAATAAGGATTTCTCTTCGCGAACTCTCTGCCATATCTAAATTCTTGGCCTTGTGCTAATTCCTTGGCTGAGTATCCCGGACGGACGACTCCGCCGGCATGTTGTTTGGCGAAATCTTCTCTGTTCTTGAAGAATGCTCTGATCTCATCTGGAGACATACTGTCCAATTTGGCTTTGGTCTTAGCCATGGATAATGGCAATCTAGAACCGGCCTCGTCGGTCTTTCTGTTCTCCTTGGCATGTTCTTTCTCGAACTGCTGCACCCTCTTTTTCAATATGTTCAGCATGCCGGGCTTGGTCTCTATGTCGTCCACAGAAGTTTCCGTGGCCAGTATCTCGTCGATGTTCTTCTTCACTATTTCAGCATGTTTCTGTTGCAGGTCACCTATCTCTTCTCTATAGGGATTCAATCTCTGATAGTCCTCATAGTGATACACCGCGTCCAGCATGTCAACTGCCCTGTTCATCTTGGTCTGCACCCAGCCCTCAATGTCATCGCCTGGTTGCACCATTGTGGTTATCGCCAGCGCTGATTTCGCTATGCTGTACAGTTGTGATTTGGCCATGTGGCCCTCGCCTGCGTCTTCCTTGTAGAGTTTCTCAGTGGATAGGTATTCAGCCACTCCGTTGATGTAGCCCGATGCCAGGTCGATCTTCTTGGCCACCCAAGATTCCATTTCCTGCTCGTTGCTCAATATATTGTGTATCTTTATTGCGTATTTGCCTGCCCTTATGGCCTGTGTGAGGAACATGCTGGCCTCGTATGTGTCTGGCTGTACGGGTACGTTTAGTTCATTGATGCGCATGTGCTTATTTATTCAGTTTCGCACTTGGCACAATGGCACTTGCGGCACACTTCTATGGTCCACTCGTGAACCTTTCTGTCGTCGATGTGTTCGCTCTCTTTCCTTTTCAAAGTCTTTCTACAATGTGATGAATTGCCGCAATTCCTGCAATGGAGTTTTTCTTTCTTAGACATAATTGGGATTATTTTTTCGCCAATTTCTTTTTTCGATTTTGATTTTAAGTTCTTGTGGATTTTGTATTTTTTTGTCTTTTATACCTTTGATATTATTAAAATTAAATTTCTTCTTTTTCATCTTCGAACCAATCCAGGACCACCGAAAAGGCTGGTGCCTGATAATTCGTGTGCTCCTTTTGCAGTGCCATCTGCATTCTTTGGTGTGTAGGCCATGGGTATTCTAGGAGCTCGAGTGCCCGATCGACCCGGAGAACCATGATAGCTTTTTTTAAATCTGTCGGGTCCTACAGCGATATGTGGTGATACCATGGAGGCGATGTTGCCAGATGAGGTAGACCCAGACGTGGCCTGTTCTTTAATTACAATTTCTTTGATTAGCATATTGCTTATATTTATTGAAAAAATAATCTATTAAATAATAATCTAAGTTAAATCTGTTAGGTTTAATCGAAGGTGGAATAAAAATTCCATATTTTTTATAAAGTTCACAATGAAAATATCCGGAACCTCCTATATTGTGATGTTCAAAGTTAGTTGAATCTATAAGTTGTTTATTTTTTCCATACCATTTGACATTCCTAATGATGTTGAAAATAGTATGTTTAGTCCTCTTATACCATGCATAATTCTTTCCAATACTATTTTTTATCTTTATTTGATATAAATGCGATAAAATGTTTTTACTATATGGAAAAAAAATAATCTTTTTAACTTTATATAAGTACTTTTTGTATAAAAACCGTTTGTTATATTGCTATCATTATTGTTTATGTCAATCCGTAATTCTAATCGATTGCATTTTTTCTCTATCTCTATTTCATAAAATTTCAAAAAAGTAATCTCTTTAATAGAAAAATTCACATATTCTTTATACGAGAATGGTTGCAACCTATGTACATTTGCAAAATAATTATTAGATAAAAATCCATCATTGCAATGTGGCGATATACAAAATTCATCTATTAATTTATCACCAACAAATATTCTAGCTTGAGGCTTTTGACGGTATATCTGACAGTCAAATCCCACCAACAACAAGTATCTCATGCTGATACTTATTTTTATTTCTTACGACCTTGGCGCATGTTGATTTGCCAGTGGGCCAGCTGTTTCTTGCGTGGTGAAGCAGTTTTAGAACCGCGTATCTTCTTCAGTTGTGTGATGGTGGCACCTTTGGGTATGCCTGCTCGCTTGGAATCTCCCGCTCGACCCGGACCTTTGCCATCTGCAAAATTTTCTTCTACGGAATTAATCAGGTGTAATTTTTTTAAATTCCTCTCGGTCTCCCCAGGCTTGACATCCGCAGTGGTGTTCTGTTTGGTGATCGTGCCCACGCCCGCGGCATCTTCATTGCCCCGATTGTTGCCTTTGTTGCGAAAATCAAATCTGTTGTTTGGTCCCGTGCCCGGCCTGTGTATCAAACCCATGGGCTTGATGGTCTGTGGCATTATGATAAACTCTCTGATCTTCATCTGACTCGGAATGGATATCCCATGGGAAAGCCCGCATGATAGCCCATCTTGGTTCGTTGCTTCTGTCTCTTGACCGCACGCTTCTCATATCTGTTGATTATCTTATTGACGTCTGGGTGTATCATCTTGGGATCCTGTGTGTACACTATCTCACGTATCTTCATTTTTTCAGTGTGCTCTTCAGCATCCATGCATGTTTGCTGTGTGCGTCGATGCGCTCGGCTATGAAGTCACCAAATCCATGCAGGTGATTGGCCTCCAACACATCAAATGCCGCATCTAGGCTTTTCAATACTTTTTCGTTGCTGTCTATCAAATTCTGAAACATTTTTTCTGCTGTAGGTATCTCGTCTGATTGTTGTATGGTTGCCAACTCTTTCAATCGATCAAACACGCCGGGAGCATATGTGCCCATGGCTCTCAGTTCTTCTGCGAACTTGTCAATAGAACCAAAAACTTCTTCGTATATCTTGCCCAGCAATTCGTGATCCTGTGAGAAGTTCCTGCCTTCCACATTCCAATGATAGTAGTGTGCCTGTAGATAGAACAAGAAAGTGTCTGCGAAGGCCTGTTTTGTGATTTTACCAATTTCCGGAGTCATGATATGCTACTTATCCACCTGTTGATGTTGGCCAAACTGACTTGGATTGCCACCTTTGATTAGTGCCGCCCACACGGTCATTTGTCGGCAAAATCTCTCGATCTCCTGTGCCAGCTCCGCATCTTTGATGATGTTCTCTCTGCCCTGTGCCTTGGCCTCCACTGTGGCTCTGGGTGGTATGGTAAATCCCAGTTGAGTCGCGAAGTTGAGGAAGTTGCCGTGTATGTGTTGGAATCCATCACCGCCTCCCGACACCACGGAACCAAACACCTTGTTGTAGTTGGGATAGTATTTGTTGTCTCTGCTCCAGCTGTCGATGTAGTCAAATCGCTCGATCACAGAACCAATATATCCGCTGTGCAGCCCCCACCAGATGGGAGTGGCAAATATCATGCCATCGTAATTTTTGAGGAAATCCAGTATGATGGGCTTGAGCTCGTCATTGTAGTCGTCAGTGCCACACTCATAGTCAATCTCGTTCATGGTGACGATTCTACACTCGGATCCTTGTTTTTTAAATTCAGCAGCCACCAGCTCACACACCGCGTAGGTATTGCTGAGGTTGGACTTCTTCAAGCTGCCATTGAATATCATGAATTTCATATGTGTATTTAACTATTTCTTGCGGGGCATAGGGTTCTCGCCTGTGAGATAGGGTCGTGCGAACCATAGTCTAAACCATTCCTGTGTGCCGGGCTGTATGCGGTGCTTCCTTTGGTATTGTGCTTTTTCCGTGGCAGAATGGCTGACATTCTCGCCCACGCTGGGCGTGTTTGTTGCGGGATCCTTAATTCCCGCCAGTCTTTTCAGTTGTTCCAGATCCATTGTCATCCTCTCCCGCCTGTGCCTTGATCTCTGCTTCGGTGTACTGCAGTTTGCCACCGTAGTTAAGGCTGCTGGCTCCCTTAGCTATGCCTGGTTTCAACTTCTCAACTTTGCCACCTCGGGCCAGGAATTCCTGCATCATGCGATCTTTCTCGTCCTGAGCCATTTTGATTTCTCTGTCTGATCTATAATCTCTTTTGATATCAATTACCATTTTTTTTCTCCGTAGTTTTTTAAAGCCAGTTCTATTTTATTTAATGAATTTTTGTTGGCCTGATACAGAATGCCATATCCACCCTTGTCCTGCCACTTCTGTATGTTGATGGGACGATCATCGATCAATATGTTTGCAGTGCCATTGGCAGTGGCATATTTTTCTTTCCTGCCGGTCACTATGGTCTCGTCTGGCTGTTCTATGTTTTGATTGATCCAGACTTTCTTGTATTTGGCGGAATTGTCATGATCTCCCCTCAATGGAGATGTCAATATGGAGAATTTGCCACCGGTGAATTTCTTTATCATGCCAATCAAGGGATCTGTTGTGGGGAATTTGGGCAGTGTTTCAAAAAAGTTTGTGCCCGTGATCCTGTCGATCACGTCCTGACGCAGATCTTTGGTCTTGTCTGATGCCAACTGTTTCCAATGGCTCACTCCATAGAGTTTTTCCACTCCTCCAAAGAAGTCAGCCAGCACTCCGTCCATGTCTAGGTAAACTGTGGGTTTACTATTTTTTTGTTCAGGCATCGCTTCATTATACAACTTTTCCGTGTTTGTTGCAACCTGCTCTTTGACACCCATGGCTTTTCTCAATTCCTTATACAGTTCAGCACCAAATTTGGGATTTACCATGCTCATAAAACTGTTCTGATCTCCCGCTGCCGCGGCTGCTCGAGCACCACTGGCACTGATGCCGCTTACACCTTCCTGGTCTGAATCTCTCTCGCCCGAGCTTACGACATCTATCGTGTCGAACTCAAAAGGTATGTTGCCTTTCTTGTCGGGCTTTCGATTGTATTGATTTAGGAATGTTCGGAATTCCATCACTCTATCGGAACCTGCCACCATGGTAATATTTTTATAACCTCGATTCATTAACTCCTTTAACAATTGAACGATAGTTTTTATAGTATCATCGCCGTTGAAGTTCACACCTGTGTAGGTTTTCCTAAGATAATTTAATTTGTACTGGAATGACAGAGGATCTGTCTTGGGCTTCTGTGTTGAGCTGATGAATATGGCATGGTCAGCATTTTTAGATTTGGCAGTATTGATTACTGTCTGGAATACAGCTTCATGTCCCAACGTTGGTGGATTGTATCTGCCGAATGCAAAAACGATACTATCGTTCTTGGCCTCAAATAGTTCCTTTAGCCACATCGTACTCACCCTTTTTCATGTTTTCAAGTTCTCTGTCAGCGAGCACCCGTGCCACCTTGGCCCTGCTGTCTTGTGAGAACATGTCCTTTACGTCCTCTCCTGGCTTGCCAAATTCCTTGACATATTCTCTGGCAGCATCATTGACCAATAGGTTCCATTGCTTGGTGGCATTGTCGTGGTTGTATCTGTTATTCTTTACGTCTCTGTTTAAATTGTGCACCAATGGCATGAATCTTTTCCTGTAGAGATCTTCGTTGTTGTTGATGTAGAGGTCCAACTCGTTCACAGCATCCAATGATTCCTGGATGAACTGATATGCCCTTACCATTTCCTGCAACTCCAATACCTTGCCTTGGTCCTTGGTCCTGGGTTGGCGCAATTGTGCCTTGCCCTGAAGCTCTTTCTCCTGCCTGGAATGTGTTTCTTGATCCTCATGTTGGGATCACCAAAGTTAACTTTTTTCACATTGCCAGTCTTGGGATCTTTGACATAGACTTTGAATTTTTTTACATCACCTTTCATTGGTCGGCCCAATGACACTTTCCTGCCTCGATATTCAGCTTCCCATAATTCTGTTTCTGGAAATCCCAGATAACCAAACATCTCATGAAAATCTTGATTGTCCTCCACTGTGATCTCGTCCGCTTCCGGCAGCGGTTCATACTCGGGCTTGGCCGCTATGCTGTCAATTTTGGTTAATAATACTCTGATGTCTTCGTAGTTGCTCATATCCTGTATTTAGCTTTAATACAGGTTCTCTAACAGCCACATGTAGAAAGGAGATTCAAAACTCAATACCCAACGCCCATTGTGTCCTATTATGGTGACGTTTTTGAAGGATTCTGGCAGTTCTTTTCCTGCTTGTCGTTGCTGTGTGGCCCAGGGTTCTGGATACATCGGAGTGTATAATCCTTCATAGACCAATGCGCCAATATCTATCTCGTCTATCTCTATGGATTTGATGTGCAACAATTGATCTTTGGTGATCTCTCCATTCTCAACCACGGTCTGTTTTTTATCTTTGCCCGATTTCTCTATGATCAAACGGTATTTTTCTCCTTCCGTAAGCTCGTGCTCGAACTCTATCACGGTGGGTTCTTTTTCCGTGCCCGTGATTTCTTTGTCAAAATGACTGTGATTGTTGATCAATATCTTTGCCCTGGGCGCCTTGTCCCAGTATTCGGCCCACAATTCCAACTTGAACTTTAATTTTTCAGTCGCCATATTTGAACTCCAGTCCTGCCTTTGTGCCCACGTACGGTCTATTTAAATCTGTTCTGTGCATCTCTATGGTCATCGTGGTTCCTTCCACAGCCACTTTCATGTATCGGTCCGTGCGGCTCAGCACGTCAGCCCTCTTGGTTTTACCATTGTCTATGCAGGTGATTTCTATTTGTTCCATCCTATTGCATCTGGGTTTTTTCCGGACAGCATGTCCTCATACACCTGTGACTTCTTGGCATATTCCTTCTTAAAATTTTCCTCATCCTCCCTCATTTTTACACAGAACTCCTTCATGTTCAACCATGGCCCAAAACCACATGATCCCCAGAATTTCTTCTCTACCTGTATGCCAAATCCCACACCCTTCTTGCCCGATTCTCCGGCCAAATTGTGCCTATACTCTGTGCTGAATCTCACGTTCCAATCCAGGTCAGTCTCTCCGGTTTCGGTGTAATACAAGCCAAGGTTCCTCTCTGGGGTTCTGGTTTTAAGGTTGGCCTTAACATTGTCATACACAATATCCCCCTCTGCTGTGGTGGCATAGGGCACGCTCACCGTTGCAGAACCTTTGCTGATGTAGTTGGGAACACCAACAGTGATACCCCATTTTTGGTTGTCATTAATGTTGCGCTCATACCCTAGTTTTATACTCTGTGACTGCAGTGTGTTGATCTTCTTGATCATGCTCTCGTCAGTGGTGTTCACAGTGGTGTAGCCCCTGCCCAAATCTATGCTCCAGGTCTCCTTGGCCTCCACGTAGTCAAATCCGATCTGGGAGAAGTATGTCTTGTTGTTCTTGCCCACAGCCAATGCGCCACTGCTGTCATTGCCCAGCCATGTGTGTTTCTCTCCCACTGTGCCCATGGTAGTCCTTATCCTGAACTTGTCGTCCATATTCCAATTCTTGCTCACGTGGGAGGTGTAGTCTCCCTTGGCGTCCTTGCTGTTGGCGAAACCAAACTTGATGTCATCAGTGACGGCCCACTCTCCACCCTGCTCAAATGTGCCCAGTGACTGTTGGAACGGCAGGTAGCTGGTGCCCGACTGTTGCACATTGACCTCGCTGATCTTTCTCTTGTCTTTCACTGTGATTCCTTGCGATAGATTAACATAAAAATCTCGGCTGAATTCGTCAACCACCATGACATTTGACAGAGATCCTGTGCTGGCCAAAGAGGTCAATGCCGTACCAGATCCACTGGTATTGTTTATATTCACAGGTTTGGCCGAGGCTGTCGTCCTGCCTCCAGTGGGTATGCCCACTGCTCCAACCGGTTGTGTAGCTCTGTCTAGATCCAGGACCCCTGCACCATGCGTCTCTTTGCTGTAGTCTGGTATGTTCCTATTGGCAGTTGTAGTTAAAAGTTTTACTATGTTCTCGCCCTTCATGTATGGCCACATCTGACTGACTATGGCGACACCACCCGTGACCACAGGAGCGGCCATGGAAGTTCCCTCCATGTAGCCCACGTCGCCGGATTTACTTGTGCTGTTTGTGCCTCCGGGAGCCAATATGTAGAAGTCGCTTACTTTATACTTGTCCGAGCAGGTGTTGGCCGCCGCATTGAATTGCTGGCAGATGTGTCCTGCCCTGTTGCTCCAGCTGTAAAATTTATTGTTCTCGTCCACCGCTCCCACTATCAGCATCCTGCCGCCTAATAATAGATTGCCATTGGCGTCTGTCACCGTGGCGAAGTAGCCAGGATTGGCAGATACTGGCAGTCCCTGATTTCCAGCGGAGTTCACAACCACCATGCCTCTGTCAGTGACTGATTTCCATAGGTTGGGATCCTGCATATTGTAATATTGTCCGGCTCCGTAGTTGTATCTGGTGTCCTTTGACAAATAGGTTCCGTCTGATATACCCAATAAATTGTTTCGGAAAGTTCTGTCGTAATTGCTGTTGGCGCTGATGTTACCAACCGTGGCACCGTTGTCAGCCGCCCAGGCCAGGCCCAGCGCACCGTTATTAGTGTTCACTGAAGATGTGGTGCCGATCTTGACCACTATGGCCTTGGCGTCATAGGCCACGCCGTGTGTGCCGATGTCGTTTTTAAGTCCAACGATGGTGCCTAAAGTGTGCGTGCCGTGTCCGTGCGTGTCATTGATTCCGGTGCCAGTGTAATCCTTTGTGGCTATGACCTGACCTTGTAGGTCCTGATGCGTGGTTAGATAGCCCGTGTCAGCTATGGCCACTGTCACGCCCTTGCCCGTCCAACCTCTCGCATAGGCCTGATCAGCCTTGATCTGCGTGTTGGCGTTGTTCCTCATGAATTCCGATGTCTTGTAGAAGTTGGGATCATTGCTGGCCACTGGCGTGGGAGTGCCCATGTTGGGATCCTTTGGCGCTGTGTTGTCCACAGGAACCGTTGCAACGGGAGCAGTGGTGGTGCTGGCGTGCAACACTCCTGGTGCGTTGGATTCCGTGGTCACAATATTTTCAATCCTGGATGCGTTGTTGATGGTTTCGGTCCTCGTGGACGTGCCGACGATAACTGTCTCTGTGGAACGAGACTCGGTAGTGGTTCCATTTTGTGTGATACTGGTGCCGTCGGTGTAGGTAATCTTTGTAATTGGAGTGGTCTTTGTCAATGTGACCACGTCCTGTTTAACGGTGTCCGTGTGCGTCCTAACATAACTTTCAGTGTAGGTCCTTGGTGTGGTAGTGGTTGTGATGGTGATCCTATAAGTGTTAGTGGTGGTTGATCCATCTGTGTTTTTGATCACTTGCACGTTGTCTGTTGAGGAATAACTTTTAACTGGTGTGCCATCCTTGCTCATGGATTGCACTGCTCCGTCCACATATGTGGTTGTGGTATATTGCGAACCATATTGTTTGGCTGTTTCGATCAGTGGAGCCAACTGCGCCGTGTTTGACACTGTCTTTGACATCACCTGTGTGTTGATTATCACTCCCGGTGCGTCCGATGCAGTTGTGACTAAATTTTCTGTCTTCCTGTCGGTCTCCACCACAGCGGTCCTAACAGAATCTCTCACGAATGTCTTTACAGTGCTTGTTGTACTAACTGGAGTGCCCGCAGTGATCACCACCCTGCCATCGCTGTAGGTGGTTTGCGTTTGTGGGGTGGTTGTTGTGGTAGTGGTCACATTCTTGTATATCTTGTCGGTCCAGGTGCGTGTGACTGTGGTTATAGTAGTTTGTGGCGTGGTGTTTGTGGTTGTTGTAATTCTTGTAGTTGTCCTGGTGATGGAGCCATTGCCATTGTCTACATCTTTGTATGTATCTGAGTGTGCTTGGCTTGATACTGTGGTGCCTTTCTGTACCGTCTGTGTGGCAGCTCCATCTGAATAGGTGTTGGCAGGTTCTGTGAATTCTGAGCCATTGGCTGTGGCAGTTGTAACTGTGGGTGCGATGGTGACTGTTGTGCTGGTCACCGGAGCAGTGGTCACGCCCAGGATCAATGTCTGCTGGTTGATGAACTGTGCCACCGTGGTGGCCTTCTCTGTGTTTCTGATGGCAGTGATCGCGAAAGGATCCGCGTATTGTTTTGCCTCCGTTACAGTGAGATGTGACCCGCTGATCAATTTGGCAGTTAGCGGTTTCACGTACTTGGTCATGTATAGATATTGTGCGTAGGCGTCCTGATAGCTCTGGCTGTTGTACACCGTCAATTTTTCCTGTGCAGAAAGGCTGTTCAACGAACTGTTTTGCGATTGCCATTGTCTCTCAACAGCGGCCACCTGTTCTTGCAGTCCACGCAACTTCCTGATGTTCTTGCCGGATATGCCATGCAGTGATGTAGACCTGACCTCACTCCAGTTGCCCATGGTGTTCATGGTGCTGTAGATGGATGACATATTCCTGTTGAAGGTGTTGTAGTCAATGACCTGCGCATGGGCCTCATGTGCGTGTGCCACAGCCAGCAGTGTGATGGCCGATATGCCCGTCAACAATCTCGTTTTGAAGTTTTTTTCCATGGTGACTCGCCCGTTGTTAATAATTTTTTTGTTCTATATTCTGTTGCTTCTTCTTGTCCATGGCTTCCTTGATCTTGTCTCTCTCTGCCTGCTTCTTGGCTATCTCCAATGGATCGTCTATCTCCTTGAGGGATATTAATTTTGCTCCAAAAAAATCCTTGATCCTGCGTGTGGCGTCCTGTTCTGTGTCGGAATAGAACCAAGATTTCAACTTGCGGCCGTTCTCCAACACACATTCAAACTGCCAGGCGTGTCCCATGGTCATTTGATCAGTCCCATCAGATACATGCCCGCCAGGAAACACATAAGGCAGGTTGTAAACACGTAAGCCTTCTTTTGTATGCTGTACCCGTTCTCTTTCAACACATGCAAGTGCACGTCCATGCTTTCAGGAGTGACCTTCACGTCAACATATTCTAATTGATTTATATTTCTATCATCCATGTAACTATTATACAGTAGATACAGCAAAGGTCAATGAGTTGATCTTAGATAAAAGTATTTGAAAACAAAGACTTAGTTCGTGATCACTAGTGATTGTAAAGGATTTTAGTAACTGATCCCGCTGTCATGCCGGTGCACTTGGCTCTGGTCCACACGAAGTTGCCAGTGAAGTTCTTGCTGTCCACCAATGTGCTCTGGTCTGCGGTGAAAGTGGTTCCAGAGATGTCGAACCAGTCATCCTCTGTGGGGGTGGTCGCCAGCGATCCCTGCATCTTGATGGATCCGGTCATGGCGCTGTTGACATGGTATGCCACTGTATGCACGCCATCCACCTGCGAGTAGTAACCATCGCCCTGTTGCTTTGCTGTGACGAACCCCACATAGTCTAAACTCACTGTGGTCGAACCGTCCGCATTTTCCGTGGTGACTTCTTCCTCCACTATCACATATGAGTTATCAGTAGCCACGCTCTTGACAGTGAAAGTTTTATTGTTGTTGGTGGTCCCTGTCACTGTGATGAGGTCATACTGTGCCAGGCTGCCCAGGCTTAGTGTGGTTGTGTTGGACGACGATATTTTGTATTCTGTGCCGGTCTTGGTGAAGCTGATCACTGTGCCGCTGAGGGTGGCCTTGTGTGATGTAGCGCTCAATATTGTTGTGCTAGTCTGTGCCATGGCTGTTATTTATGGCGTTTTTCTTTTCTGAATCTGGATGTTTTTGGTCCTAGGTTGTACACAGCGGCTAGATCCTGTGGCCGCATGCCATCAATGGTTATGATGTCATAGTACATGATCTTCCTGTAGGGCACTTCGGCGGCATAATCAAACTCTTCATCTGCGATACAATAATCCTCATGCAATTCTTTGATGCGCATGGCGGCACGTACCTGTATGGGCGTACCCATGTGATGCTTGTCGATTATGGTCTCAATCATGGTGCCCACCTTGAATATGTTTTTCTCCTTCAATTTCAATATCATGTCTATCATTTGCTTACCTTTACAAATTTTATCACTTTCTCTATGGCTTCCTGTGCTATCATGTATATGGGGGTCAACATCTTTTCATCTCGCACATAGAAATAGCCCTGCCATCCATATTGGCTGGATCCCTCCAGGTACTCCTTCACATACTTGCCCGTAATCAGGCAGTTGTCGGGATTTTGATTTAGATATCTATATAGATCTTCTCGTTGGCTCTGTCTCAATATCCTGTGCACATTCTTTTTTAGATGCACTTGATACTGGTATCTACCCAATGGCAATCTCTTGCACAGCACAGAATTCTTATCTAGTAGATAAGAGCGATCCTCGGGAACAGCATCAGCATTGTTCCATTCATCCCAAAACACAGACACCAGGTCTCGTGCCATGTTTTCATCACAATAAAAAACACTGTCTATGTTCTGTATTCTAAACTTCATTTTTTTCCTATTGTGTAATATGAATGATGCCAATTTTTTTAATTTTTGATTGTGTTTGAAGAAAAACACCCACCTGCCTTGTCTCATGGCTCTCTCCGATTTGAAATCAGCTTCCTCATGATCCAGCACCGATTTTAGATGCTGATCAGTTGTGGGATATAGATAGCAGGCCCATGGCATACGAAATGACACCTTATTGGTGTACCGGCCAAAATATAATCTATTATGATGTTTTCGCATCGGCCTGTTGTGTTTGGTTACTGTTCTCGATCTCGGATTTCTTGTATTCCAACGTGATCTTTTCTTCTTTTATCGTGACTTCCACCCTGCCACCATCCAACAACTCTCCGAACAATATCATCTTTGACAGCGGTTTCTTGATCTCATCATCTATGATCCTCGCCAGTGGACGGGCACCCAGCTTGTCATCGAACCCTTTCTTGACCAGATATTCTATGGCTTCCTCGGAAGCATTCACTTCCACACGTTTTTCTAGTGTCATCGTGTTCAATTCCAACAGGAATTTCTTCACTATCTTCTTCATGGTCTCTTTTTCCAGTTTCCTGAACTTGATCACGGCATCCAATCGGTTACGGAATTCCGGGGCAAAGAATCTCTTAACTGCATCATCATCGTCTGTCCTCTGCTGTTCTCCAAATCCCAGATTGGCTCGTTCCATCTCTTCTGCGCCCAAGTTAGATGTTAGGATCAGGATGATGTTCCTGCAGTCCGCTTTCTTGCCATTAGATCCGGTCACTGTGCCATAATCCATCACCTGCAACAGCATGTTGCTGACATCTGTATGTGCTTTCTCCACTTCGTCAAATAGCACCACAGCATGAGGATGTTTCTCAATCTCATTAATAAACAAACCACCGCCCATGTGCGAATCTTCGTAGCCCACATATCCTGGAGGTGATCCGATCAATTTGGCGATAGAATGTTTCTCTTGATACTCACTCATGTCAAATCTTATCAATTGTGTGCCCAATGTGGTGGCCAATGTCCTAGCTGTTTCCGTCTTACCGCAACCAGTTGGTCCTATGAACAGGAATGATCCCACGGGTTTGTTCAAACTTTTTAAACCTGCCCTGCTGATCAATATCTTGTCGATCACTTTGTTGAGAGCTTCATCCTGGCCAAATACTTGTAATTTCATTTTGGTTTCCAATGTTTCTAGATTGGCTGCTTGTTTTTGCGATAACTGTTCTATACTAATGCCGGTCAGTTTGCTGATCTCGTGTATGATCTCGTCATGGTCAATGCGGCCATCTTTGACCCCTTTCAATCTCAAACGAGCACAGGCAGAGTCAATAACATCTATGGCCTTGTCTGGCAGTTTTTTGTCCGCTATGAATTTGGATGAATATTCCACTGCGTCCTCGCAGGCCTCATCGGTAATCGTGCAACCATGGAACTTTTCATAGTACTGTTTGATGCCTTTCAATATCTTGACGCAGACTTCTTGTGTGGGTTCTCCGATCTGTAGTCTCTGGAATCTTCTCATCAGGGCTCGATCTTTTTCAAAAAACTTCCTGTATTCTTCCCAAGTTGTAGAAGCGATCACTTTGATGCTGCCCTTGGTCAATACTGGTTTCATCATGTTGGCCAGATCCATGCCACCCTGTCCTGTAGATCCAGCACCCACCATCATGTGTGCTTCATCGATGAACAATATAGCATTGCCTTTTTGGTCCAGTGCATTCAGCACCAGTTTCAATCTTTCCTCGAAATCTCCTCGGAATTTGGATCCTGCGATCATGCTGGCTACATCCAGGCTATAAACTATGTTGCCTTTTAAATATTCAGGCACGTCATCCTTGTTCTTAGCAATCCTTCTTGCCAGTCCTTCCACTATGGCAGTCTTGCCCACTCCTGGGTCGCCCACCAACAACACATTGTTTTTGTTCCTGCGAGCCAGAATCTGTTTCAATACCTCTAGATCATCATCCCTGCCAATGACAGGATCTATCTTTTTGTCAAAATATTTCTGGTTAAGATTCTCACAGTAATTTTTTAAAACCTTGTCTGCTTGGTTTGGCCTCAGTTTCTGTTCTGGATTGATGCTGGCCCCACCGCCCATGGCAGCTTCTTCCAAGATGTTCTCAGCTGAAATCATGTCATTGAGATCGTCCTTGTTGACCTTGTGTGTTTTTAGGAAGAAAGCACCGTAGCTTTTCTTCTCAGCAAATATACTCAATAATACGTCTATGGCAGTGACGCTCTGCCTGCCCTGGAACAGTGCCTGCGTGAATGCTCGGTTCATCAGTCGTTCCAAACTCGCGGTCTTTCGGGGAGCCACTGGATTGGCGCTCTTGCTCACGATGTCGGCGCACTTGGTGTCCAGATAATTTTCTATGTCCATGATCATGGCACTGACGTTGGTCTTTAACTCGTTCAATATGGTGCCCACTTCCTGGTCCTTGACCAGGGCCAACAACAGATGCTCTATGGTAACATATTCGTGCCGGCGTTTTTCAGCTTCCTTGACTGCGTTCTCAAAAATATTTTCCAGTGATTCGTTTGCTTCCAACATATCTTATTTTTCTTTCTCTGCCCTTTGGTCGAACGTGACGCCATTGATGTGATCCAGCTCATGCTGGAAACATCTCGCCTCCATGCCCGTCAATCTCGACATCAAAAATTCTCCTTTATTATTTTGATACCTGACCATTATTGTTCGGGGCCTGCTCACTTGCAACAGCAATCCCGGAAAGCTCAGACATCCTTCCTGTATCACTTCCTGCTCTCCATCTGCAGAAACTAACACTGGATTGTAAATTATAGCAGGTTTTTGAAATACGTCAAATGACTCATGGCCTATTGCAAAGAATCTTTTGGTAATGCCTATCTGATTGGCTGCCAGTCCCATGCCCTGGCTGTGCGTCATAAGGTGTATGAGATCATGCTCGAACAAATCCAGTGTCTTGTAGCCAAATGGAATGTCATCAAAGCGGAACTGCTCGCTGGCCGTATATAAAGTGTGATAGGGATGGATAAAGATGCTGATATTCATATTACAAGTCCTTTATCTTCTCCAGGTCCTTTGCGCTGAGCTCGGGTATCATTATGTTGATCTTTATGTACATGTTGCCCTTGATATTTAATGTGTCATGCACTGGCATGCCCTGCCCCTTCAACAATATGGTGTTGTTTGGCTGCGTGCCCGCTGGCACTTTGACATTCAATATCCTGTCGTCCAGCGTCTTGATCTTGAATTCCGTCCCACGGATGGCATCGAAACAGCTTATGGTCTTGTCGGTGTAGAGATCATTGCCCCTGCGGGTGTAGCCATCCGAGTCCAGCACGGTCACTGTGCACAGCAGATCTCCACGTTCTAAATTTTTATCCGTGTCATCACCCAGCCCCTTGTATTTGAACACTGCTCCATTCTGGACACCAGCGGGTATCTTCAAGTTCACTATCTCGTCCCTGCCCGATGGCAGTCTCACGCTGATGGTCTTTTCCGTGGCGTGATATACTTCCTTTATGCTCAGCGCAATCCTGATATTGACCGATTGATTGGTGCGAGGCCTGTTCCTATACACTCGTGTCTGTCCCCTGCCGGGAGCGAATCCAAATCCCGAAAAGAAGTCCTGGAATATGTCCTCGCTGAAGAAGTCACTGCTGTTGTAGTTGAAGCCCGAACCCGCTCCACCGGCCCTCTGGCCATAGCGCCTGATAGCGTCATATTCCTGTCTCTTTTCTGGGTTCTTGAGGGTGTCGTAGGCCTCGTTGATCTCCTTAAACTTCTTTTCATCTCCTCCCCGGTCGGGGTGATGTTTTTTCGCGAGTAGTTTGAATGCTTCTTTGATTTCTTTCTCCGAGGCCGTTTCGGCCACACCTAGCGTGTCGTAAAAATTCTTCATCATTGTAAGTTTACTATGGATTTACAATCTGTCAATGCTTTGGTAATTAAAGAGCTGGTTCTTCAGATTTGGCCGGACGAGACACAGCAGGAGCCTGATTAGCCCCAGCAATTTTTTCTTGTGTTCTACCAAATGCAGTCAATCCCAATACTGCTCCCATGGCAACATGATAAAGTCCTGCGCCTTTTAGTGTGATAGGATCCCATGCAGTTATGGGAGAACCGATGCTGGCTTGCAGCATGCTCCATAATATGGGAAACAAAATAAAATCTGTGGTGCAGGTAACCATGTACACCCAACCCATCATGGGACGCCATTTCTTTTGCATCCAATCTTCTTTTTTGATCTCACTCATTTTACTTCTCCAATTTTTTAATTCTTGTTTCCAGTTCGTCTATCTTTTTGGCTATGCCGGGATTGACTTTCTTCCATGCGTCGGGATCTTGGTTCAACCAAGTCCAACCATATCTGTCTCTGAGGAAGTCAATGGCTCTGTCCCACTTGCTGTACACCCATAGACCAATGCGAGTGTCCTTCATATAGGCCAAGAACAAGGCACCAAATATAGAACCCGCTATTCCGGTGTAGATCCAAAGGCGATCGCCCGCCATTCTTTCAATCATTTCCCACATAATATCTATGTGTATTTATTTCTCTTTGAGGATATATTTGATGGGGTATTCGGCTTTGACCTTGACTCTCTTGCCCGTAGCGCTGTCCTGATACTGTATAAGGTTGGGTGCCAGCTCCACGAAGTCGTCCACATGAACGGTGGTCAGTGCTCCGTCGTGCCAGTAGGTAAGTTCTGATGGAACCTTGCGGAACATGTCTGCTATCACTTCATACAGCCACTTGATGGCATCGCACACAGCTTTGTACACAATTTTACAGATGCCGTATGATCGGCCAGCGACGTTTCTTATCCAGGGCCACGCATTTTTAAGTGCTGACCAGATGGCGCTAATTATTTGTCTTAGTCGTTCCTTCATAGTATTCTTTGTAGCGTTCCAGTATGTCTTGGGTCTGTTTTAAGGTGCTGCGTATCTGTGCGAAGTTCTTGGCCAATAATTCATAGTCCTCATCGCTCAAGCCAAACAGCACGGGATCCAATCCCTCTTTCTTCATCTTGTCAAATACTTCCTGTGCGTTGTTGCTGGTGATCACGATCCATCTCAGCTTCTCCATTTCCTCCAGTGAGGGGGTCTTAAGGTTTAATTTTTCTCTGGGCTTCTCCTGCGTGAGTATCTTGATGGCCTTCTCTCCGACCAGGCTGCAGCCGTTGAGGAATATGCACAGAGTTATGATGCCCAATATCTTAATCATTGTATGGTTTGTAGTTGGGGTTGGCTATGGCGGGACACTCGGAATTGATCTCGGATTTCTTAGTGGCTTTGATCTCCGCTTCAGTGAGCTTGGCTCCACCCGCGATCTCCACACATCTCAGTGCTTTGTCTGATGCCTTGTTTACGATCCTCTCCATGGCATCGGGTCTCTCCATGGCAGTCTTGCCCAAGTCTCTGGTGCCCTTGTTGAATCTCTTGTCCAGGTCGTCGATGTCTTTTTTGAGATTGCCTACCAGCTTGTTCACTTCCTGGTTGGCTTTCATGATGGCTTCAAAATCTTTCTTCTGCTGTTCTATGTACTTGGCCTGTGCGTCCAGGGCCTGTTCCATCTTGACCTGATTGCTTTTGAGTGTGGCATTGTCTGCCTTTAGCTTGTACACATAGCTCACTCCACCTGACAATCCTATGACCATGATTCCTATCATGATCAATTTGGCTGAACCAAACAATCCAAACATTATTCGTACACTCCCAATCCGTTGCTGTAGATGGGCTTGCCATTGACAAACACTGCCGTCAGGCTCTGTTTCCTGTTGGCTCCTTCTTTGTAGCTCACATGCACCCAACCTGCTGATGGATCATCTTTCTTGGCCGCTTCCAGGATCAATTGATCATATTCGCAGTTGTCTTCGATCCATTTGGCCACATCATAGTTGGCCACTCCAGGCACTTCGATGTCCGCTGCTTCACCGTTGCAGTGTTGACTGGTGGATGCTCCGCCCACTGCCTTGTTCAATGCTGCTCCTCTATAACCTGAATTGATCACTGTGGCACCAAAATGATCACGTACTTTCTGCACCACGTTTTGGAACAATCTTTTTGCGTTCTCCAGGTGTTGGGGAGTGGGCATGTTGTCGATGCCCAGGCGTGCCGCTGTCTGGCTCTTGGTGAATTCCGTTACTGTGAAGTTTTCACTTAGTTGCATATGTTACCACTTGTACTTACTTACCAGGGCCGACTGTCCCGCCTTGGAGAAGATGAATCGGTCCTCGTAGGTCTTGGTTATGTTGTAGGGTCCAAAGTATTTGGTCAGGAACAGGCACTCAGCCATGCTGTCGGTATCTATCTTGAAGGCCTTGCTCTCCTTCAGCACCTGCTGCGTTGGTCCATAGGCATGCAGCTCAAACTTTAGCTGATCTTTGTGTCCGGGCTTGATAACTGTGATTATGTTATGATCCAACTTGAATTCCATCAATTCAAATCGATCAAAGAATCCGTGTATCTCTCCCAACTTGATCTTGTGTATGGCCTGAGTGTATGATATAGAGGTCCTGGGCACGACTTCAATAATGTTCTTCTTGCTGGCTTCATAGGCCACTGGTCGATTGTGATACGTGAACTCAAAAGCGTCTATGTTGGTCAGCTTCTTGAGGTCTTCCAGGAACTCTCCTATGTATTGGTCCAGTCGCTCTTCTCTGGGGAACTCTATGAAGACCCTGTGCTTGCCATCTGCCATGGTTCCTGGCGTGGCGTCAGCGTCTAACACTTTCTTGTAACCTTTCTCGGCAAAATTTTCCAGATCCTTTGCACCCGCGGCAGATGAACAAACAAATGCCAGCACACAGATGTCCTTGTCTTCACCCATCTTGCTCTTGTATTGATCTATGGAGAATCGTCTCTCGACTATGCCTTCGAGATCACCAGCCTTGAGTCCTTCATTAACCTGTTGCATTTGCCGCGTCCTGTGCTGCTTGATAATCCATTGTTGTCTCTATGTCCTGGCCGTGTTTGAAATTGCCGATCAACTCCTTTGGCATCTTGATGTTGACCACCCAGATCGGATGACCGTCTATGCGGCCCTTGGTGGTGCCCGGCCTGTAGTCCTCTGGTCCCTTGATGGGTCTTGGTTTGAATAGGGTATCTTTTTGGTATGTGACCTTGCACTTGCGGTCAGTCAATCTCTTGCCACCTTGTGGATCTGGCATCTTGTCTATGGGCCACATGAACGAACATTCCACGAAATGCCTGTGGTCTATGGGTCCGGTCAATAGTTCGCCCTCTTCCCAATTTTTGAACACATACACATCCAGCTCGTCGATCACACGCTCAAAGTCCTTCAATATGCCCAGTGTGGGTGTCAAAGAATAAAGATTCTGTACGTTGCGGATTATGTCTAATACGTCATGCATGGTTGTGTATTTATGCTTAATTTCTAAGTTATAATTTATGCTCATATATCTCTTGTGGTAAAGTGGTAAGTAATTTTACACAATGTCTCGTAAACACAGACGTCAAAAACAAAAATCCAACATCATCAACTTTATGAATTATCTCGCCGAAAAAAAACAAGCGGCAAGACCCACCGCTAGGACACCGGGTCAGCAGGAGTATTTGAACGTTTTAAACAACTACCAGTACAAGATCGTGGTGGCATTGGGACCAGCTGGAACAGGCAAGACCATGCTGGCCACAGAGCGTGCCATAGAGCGTTTGCAGAAGGGCGAGATCGATCGAGTGGTTGTGACCCGTCCCGCCAGCTCTGTTGATGAGGAGATAGGCTTCCTGCCCGGTGATATCAATCGCAAAATGGAACCATGGATGAAACCCATACTGGATGTTTTCGAGAGCCACTACATGCCTCCCACAGTGGATGAGATGATGAAGCGGGGAACTATAGAGATCGCACCACTGGCATTCATGCGAGGCAGGACATTCAAGGACGCATTCATCATTGGCGACGAGATGCAGAACAGCACCCCTTCACAGATGAAGATGTTGATGACCCGTTTGGGCAGGGGATCACAGATGGTGATCACTGGAGACACCCGCCAGTCGGATCGAATGGTGGGCAATGGATTGGTGGATTTCAAGCGGCAATATGAGAACTACTTCAATCCCGAATATGTGAAGTTCGTGGAATTGGGCAATGCGGACATACAGAGGCATCCTGCGGTGGCAGAGGTGTTGGGCATCTACGGGGAATAGTTACTTCAGGAACTCGTCGATGGCATCTGCATACCATTTGCGATAGTGTTTGTATAAGGCCTCAAATGGAAAGTCCTTGGGCACGTTGGGCAGATCCACTTTGATAACCTTTTGTTCAAGTAAATCCAATACCACTTTTGCTTCAGTAATCTTTCCTGCCCCAATTTTCTTTTTACTGAGTTCCACGAATTCATCAAATTTGCCATCGGGTTTGATGTTGTATTTTACTATGAAATATCTTTTCTTCTCGTGTTTACTTCCCATCGTGTATCCTCGCCAGTTTGATCATTGTGGCTGCTAGGTTGATCTCTGGATCTGCCACGAATGAGTGATCAACCAATCCCTGTTTGATCGCCAGTATGGCCTTGTCCTGTTGCTCATCATCTTTTGATATCAGTTCTAAATTGTCATACAGCCAACGGAATATGTCTTCCACTTCTTCTGGCCTGGCCTGAGAGCACACCAATTTACGTGCATCCAGTATCTTGCCTTTTTTAAAAAGATCCACCATCTCCAATCTGTAGTCCTGCTGACCCTTGTCAGCCTTGTCTGGAGCATATAGCTTGCCATCTCGACAATTCTGTTGCACCATGTTGATGCATTTTCTCAGATCTGGATAGGTGGCCTTGACATAGGTATCCAGTATATCAATATCTGGATCCACTTTCTCGTCAATCATTATCTGCGCCACTCTGGCTGTGAATTCATTCTTGTCTATGGTCTCGATGTGGAATCCCTGACATCTGCTGTGCAGAGCCGGTATCACCCTGTTGGGATAGTTGCAGGTCAGTATGAATCTCGCCGACGTGTGGTATGTCTCCATCACGCCACGCAGTGCTGCCTGCCCATTGGGAGTGATGTAGTCTGCCTCATCCAACAGCACATACTTGAAAGCACCAAACGGCATTATCTGCACGAAGTTGATGATCTTATCTCTGACCGTGTCCACGGAGTTCTCCCTGGATGCGTTGATCTCCAAGATGTCATAAGGATCCACTTCCAATTCGTGGAACAATATCTTGGCCAGTGTGGTCTTGCCCACACCTGGCGCACCCGAGAATAATAAATGGGGTATCGCTCCGCTCTTGATCCAGCTCTCTATCTGCTCTCGCTGGCGCTGATCTCTGACCACGTAATCTTTCAATGTAGTGGGTCTATATTTCTCTGTCCAAAGCTCTTTCATACTATCTCTTCAACGATGCCTAAAATTTCTGCGATTATTAGCAGCACTCCCGCCATGTTGGCCAGTGTGTTGTCAATGAGGCATAGGCATAGGCCCGCGAGGATCCTCACAGCACTCTTGATTAGAGATACCCTGAAATGTCCCAGCCTATTGTCCTTGTCCTGTATTTTCATCCTTTTATTTCTGCCAATGGTGTGACAGACGTGCTGTCCTGGTAGTCGCCCTTGGAATAATCCCTGGACACTGTCTCCTTGACCAGTACACCGTACTTGATCCTGTAGGTGATCAGCTCCTGTTTGATCACTCCCTCTGTGTCTCCCTGGAAGGCCGCGTAGAATGGTCCCTGTCTGTTCTGCTGCGTCATGCTGCTATTGTAACATTGGATATAAAAAAAATCAACTGATATAGTTGCTAATCATTACCAGGCAATCGGGTCATTTGCTGGAAACCACCGGTGTTGACATAACCGGCTTTTTTGTCCACATCTATGGAAGGCTCTTCATCTGAAATTAATAGGATATCATTCTCGTCCACCATTCTTACTTCCTCTTTTACGCCATCCTTCTCCACGATCATGCCGCGAGTCCATCTGCCGTGTGCCACCAGCAACCATTGCCCCACTTTGACGTCTTCCTGTTTAGGTCCCACAGCGTAGGTCTGGCACCATCTGGGATGTATGCCCTGCTCCTTGCCGTCATCATCTAACAGTATGATCCCACCTTTGGTCTTGATGTCTCCGAATCTCATCTTGCAAACTAGAACCCTCTTGCCTATAGGTTGTATTTCTGAATTACGGACCGTGTGTTGCATGCCACCATGCGATCCAAATCCTTTTTTCTGAGATTCCAATATGTCCACCATTGTGGTTATATTATATGATTTTTATTCTATGCCGTCAAGAGCAGCATCAATACCTTTTTTGGGTTTGAACATGTCTGTCTTTTTGCCCTGCGCAGCGGGTTTTGCGGCCTGCGGATTCAACACCTGTGTCTGCACCACTCTAGGTTGCGGTATCGGTTGTGGTTTTGATTCTCTCACTCTGGCCACTCTGGCGTCACTGGCCTGGCCTTTGGGAGCTTCATAATATTCTTTCATTTGTTCTTCCTTGGTCTTCACGATCTGTCCACCAGCGCCCACGATGTCCCCGCGAGCATTCACATTCATGTTGCCCACGGCTCGCACGCCTTCATTGGATGCTCTAAGTTTTTCTATGTCCACCATGCGGCCTTGCATGGTCCTGTACATTTTTCTTCTGGTTGGTTGTGCCATATTATATTGCTCCTTGTGTGCTGTTACTTATCATCGCAAGAATTCACGATGATCCAAATTGTAAAGCAGGGGATTAATCTTGTGTACTCCTATCAAAAACAAGCAAAAACTGGCCACAGAGCTGCCTCGGCCCACACCCCATACCACGTTGTTGGCCCTGAGCGTGTCAACGAAATAGATCAAAAATTGTAGGACTTTGGTAAAATTTTTCTTTTGGAAAAGTTCGTATTCCGCAACTACCCGCTCGCGCTCCTGATCTGTTTGGCAGCGGTCCAAGAGATATTGCAGGACGTCTATCTGTTGGTAGCTGTCGGGCATGTGCCACTGCGACTGCAGTCTCTGATCAAACTCCGCGGGCTTTTCATCATGACGGGGTTCTGCCTTGATCAATGGCAAGTCTATACCTAGCTCATTGAGCGCGGACAGGTATTGTTCTGCGTTTTCAACGTGCAGTTGGCTGATGTCGTAGTTGGGATTTTGATACAGATGTTCTATTACGCTCTGCTCGTCGTATGTGCAGTCGCCGTGATCATTTCTTCTTGCCCTTGCCACCATCTAAAACCTTTGGATTGAATTCAAATATTTTAGCATGTTCTCGCTGTTCGTCAACCTGTGGCAGGTCTTTGTTCCAGCTGAAGTGTCCTGTGTATATGCCTTTTTCCAATTCCTCATCATATGTGGCCGTGTCAGCTCTTAACCACCACGGATCCATCTTATTGTACTTGGCAGTGAACCAATTGTCAACATCTAACAGCTCTAACTCCGGACCATCCTTCTCTATGCTGTACACTATGCCATCGCCCTGATAGCTGCCCAGTTCCAGCCGCGTGACCACTATTTTCCCTTCCAATATGGCATTGCTCTTGGCAAAACAGGCCGCGGCCATGACCTGATCATAGGGTGGCCTAGGAAGCTCTATGAATCTGTTGTCGCTGTTCAATTTCAATAATTGGTAAAGTTCTTCATCTCTCCAGGTTATGATGGTGTTGGCGAATATCAATTGATAGAGGCTTTTCAATCGCTCGAAGTATTCGCTCTGTTCTGTGAGGTCCGCAGTGATGGGAGAGATGTGGCAGGTGACATCATATTGGTTGTGGTAAAGCTCGTCGCCCACTATGATCACTGTGCGGAAATCGGTCTTCCAAGAGAAAGATTTGCTCTTCATCCTGTAGTTATTATTC
>SXGQ01355216.1_pt1 | contig 24519 bp, 44 predicted proteins | sample 3178371 | NCBI WGS metagenome assembly SXGQ01 (sample SAMN11356859, study PRJNA531348) | freshwater metagenome | isolation source: freshwater sample F1-20 | place: China: Fuxian Lake, Yuxi | collected 2017-12-25 | reverse complement strand
TAGATGACGCAGAATATAGTTTTTATCAAAAATTTAATAAACATTGTTCTTCTACAATTATTCGTTCAAAAAATCCAAGTAAAAAATATAATTATTAATTAAGGAGATATTATGTTTGAGTTTAGTATTTTTTGGTTAGTTATGTACTTTGTACCAAGCATTGTTGTCTTGGCTAGAAAGTCGCATAATGTAGGACCAGTAATAGTTGTTAACTTATTTTTAGGTTGGACTTTAATTGGCTGGATAGTCGCTTTAGCTATGTCTGTATCCCAAAAAAGAAATTTATGAAAGATAAAATTTGTACTGCTTGCGGCAGACTAAGCTCTGAACATATTTTATGTTCTTATGATAAAGTTAGCAGGTATTGTCCTGGCGGCCCAGGTCCATCCAAAGAAGAAGAGCTTGAAAGTATTAAAAAACTTCTTGCTGTTTTTGAAAAGTTAGGAATTTAATTATGACTAAAATAAAAAAATATAAAGAGACTTTTTCTGGTTATAATAAACCAAAAGCTACCCCAAAGCATCCTACAAAAAGCCATGCTGTTTTAGCTAAGAGAGGTAAGACTGTAAAATTTATACGTTTTGGCCAACAAGGTGTTGTTGGTTCTCCTAAAAAAATAGGTGAATCTGCTGCGTATCGTAAACGTCGTGAATCTTTTAAAGCACGCCATGCAAAAAATATTGCAAAGGGAAATTTATCAGCAGCTTATTGGTCTGATAAAGTTAAATGGTAAAAATTGATTTAATTAAAAAAGGAAAATAAAATGACTGCAATGCAAGTTCCAAAAATCATAGATCAACCTACAATGCCACAAAATTATTATGGTTCATCAATTGCTATAAACAATGTTTCTGTAGGAGATTTTTTGTTTTTAGGCAATAATCAAAATGCTGAAAAACTAAAAATACAAAAGATTGAACCACATGAAGAAATGTGGTATTTAAATGTAATAGATTCAAACAACCGCGAATTTACAATTAGATACGGTGCTAACTCTAGAGTGCAGTTAGCACCTTCTGGTTTTTATTCTCAAAATAATAAAGAAAGTTAATATATGTCATATTCTATACTTATAAACAGTAACAGTAACGATGCTTTAAACTTGTCTAAAACAAGAGATTTATTGCAAAATATTATAACAGCTTATAAAGTTGATAACGCTATAATATCTGGTTTAGATTTTGATATATCAAATATCGAAAATCTTTCTAAGTGGTTAGATGATTTAAATAAATTAATGAATATGTTTGGTTCGCCAGAAACAGAAATAGATGTTGAACTAGAGCCAATTGGGTTAAGTTAATTTAACTTTATGCCCAGGTGGCGGAATTGGTAGACGCAAGGGGCTTAAACCCCCTCGGTTAGAAATAGCCGTACGGGTTCAATTCCCGTCTTGGGCACAAAAAAAACAAAAGGACAATATTTGTGAAATCTAATGTTTCAAAACTTAATCTTTCTTATGAAGAATTTTTAGAACGAGTCGAAAAATATCATCATCAATTTAAAGACAATTGGAGAATTGGACAAACTTATATGAATGTTTTAAGTTCTGTTAGAAGAGATGTAGCTGACTCTATTCGCGGAACTATATATGATCCATACAATAAAGATGTTGTTTCAAAAGAAGTTGAAAATTACGTTAAATCTCTTTGGTAATATAAAATAAAATAAGGAGGAATTATGGACATAGCGGTTGTTATTGCAGCTATTATTGCAGCTATAGCTTCTATTGTAGTTTCTATAATAGAATTTAAAGCGTCTATGCTTTCTATAAAAAGTTAGGTTTTCAGTGTCAAATTTTATACATGTTTGGGTTAAAAAAGCTTTGTGTAAAGGACACTCTTCTTTGTTTTATGCTTATGATGGCGAAAGACCTAATTCTAGAATTAAACGTGAACAAAAAGCAAAAGCTATTTGTGCTAATTGTCCAGTTAAAATAGAATGTCGAGATTACGCCAGATCTAATTCAGAATTTGGAATATGGGGTGGAGAAAATGAAGAGGATAGATATTTAGCTGGTTATACTCTTCCAAGATATTCAGGCGTAACAATAAATAGAAGATTAAGAAAAATTAGTAGCGATAAAACTAATAACACTTTAACAAGCGGTAAGGTATAAAGATGAAAGCAACTGATATGATAGATATCGCAATAAGCAAAATTTCTAACAGAGAATTATTGTCCGCTTTAGAAATGACAGATTTATTGCTAGATATAAGAATTCAAATTTTATTAGATGAAGAACTTGCTAAGACAAATGTATGAACACTTTGCTAAGAAAATGTTCTTCTCTTACAAGCAATGATACTCCTTGCAAACGTATAGCTCAAAGGTTTAGCGCTTATTGTAGAGCCCATGAGTTACCTCACAAAAGAAAATATAAACAATGATTTGCTCTATATTAAATCCTGCTTTTTATGAAGCAGATTTTAGACCAATTATTGGTGTTACTTTAATTATAATCATTTTAATATTTGTTATGTTTATTAAATATTGGGATTATTTTAAAGATGATTTTGATAGTGATTGGGAAGAATAAGTAATTTCATAAAAAGAATCAACAAATAAATAGGAGAATAAAATGAAAGCATTTTTCAATGAAATCGAAATTGAAGGTACAGTAGAAGAAATTACTGAAATTATAAACAATTTAAATTCTTCTACAAAAGTTAAATCTTTTAATTCAAATAAAAATATTTATCCAAAACAAAAAACAACAAATCAAAATTTAATAAAAAGTTCTAATTTACAAACAGAAACTTTGAACGAAAAAACGTATGCTTTTTTAGAAGTAGACGAATTTATCAAAGCTTTGTATCGTTACAAGCCTGATCGTTCAAGTCCTCTTGGCCGTGCACCATACACAATAACTTTGCTTGCCACTGGAGAATCCTATACTATTAAAAGACTTATACAGTTAACAAATTCAAATACGTCCACAGTTTCTAGCGCTATCAGACGAGCAGCAGATGCTGGATGTGTTATTGAAGTTACAGGTACATCTAAGAACTTTAGTCGTAATACTAAAATAAAAATGATTAGTTTGGGCACTGTTGAACAAGCAGCAAAAGTTCGTGATTCTTTAGCTCCTTCTAAAGATCCTCGTTCAAGCCAATACAAAATGCAATACAAATCTAAGTTACAAAACGGCAATCAAGAAGTTGTAAATCGCAATTCTCCACCAGTTGTCACTATTGGAAATAATTAATTTTAAAGGAAAATTTATGGGAATGGATGTTTACGGAGACAAACCCAAAAATGAAGACGGAAAATATTTCCGCAATAATGTTTGGTGGTGGCGTCCGCTTTGGGATTATTGCTTAGAAAATTATCCATCTATTGCTGGCAAAGTTGAAGACGGTCACAGCAATAGTGGATATGGCTTAAACGCAAGTGATTCTAAAAAATTAGCAATTATGATTAAAAAAGATATTGACTCTGGAAAAGTAGAACAATATTCTGTAAATCGCAAAATCGAATTAGAATCTTTGCCGCTTGAAAATTGCCAATATTGCTTAGCTACAGGAATACGCAATGATGAATATGTTAAAGGTAAATGCAATTCGTGCGAAGGCACTGGAAAAATAAAAAGTTGGCTTACTCATTATCCTTTTGATGTTGAAAATGTTATTAGTTTTCAAAGATTTTTAGATAATTGTGGTGGTTTTAAAATATTTTAAAAGGATTTGCAATGCTATTTTTAATCTTAACTGTAACATTTGTGTTTGGAATTTTTTTACTTAATCAAATAATTAAACGTTAAAAGGAGAACTAATGAATACTTCATTTGGTTTAATTGATTATGGTCAAGAATCATTTACTTTTGAACAAATAAAAGCTTTTAGAAAATATGATTCTCAAAGAAACAAACAGAAAAAAAATTCAAAATCAAAAACTAATCGAATAAGCAACAAGTAAGACAAAGGGCGGTATACCCTCACTCTTATAAGGTGCTGAAAGGTTAGTTGGTCCACGTGGGTTCAAGTCCCACCCGCCCTACTAATGGAGTACAAATGTCTTTAGAAAATGATATAAATATTGATAAAATATTTTTTGAAGAAATAAAACTTCATAATGATTTAGTTAATGCAAGTGCTGAATTGCAAGCAATTTTTACTAAATTGACTTTTTCTGCTTTTTCTTGTTCTGATTCTATTTTTGTTTTAATAGATCTCATACAAAAAAAAGAATTTGATCAAGCAAAAAAAATAATGACGGATGCTGTATACTCTTTGTCTAGCTTATCCGATACTTTAGTATCGCTGATAAACAAATTGAATACTGGAGCATTAAATGACAAAGAAACCTACGGGGACTAGATCTATTGAAGATTTTGATATTTTTAATTTTGCAGATAATGGTTGGAGAGACAAAGCTGCTTGTAAAAGTTTAGATACTAATATTTTTTTTGGTTCACCAAAATCTGAAAATATATCTTTGGCTAAAAAGATATGTAAAAATTGTTCTGTTAATGCTGAATGTTTAAAGAGCGCTTTAACGTACCAGTATCATGGAGTTTGGGGAAACACTACCGAAGAAGAAAGAAATTATATAATTAAAAAAATGTTTAAAAATGATTTAACAAATATAGATTTATCAACTTGTGTTAAATTAGTTTTTATGTTTTAAAAATTATTTAAATATAAAAAAACACAATTACATTTTTGGAGGTATTGTATGTATAATCCAATTATTGATAACCAAGATGATGACGATATTTTTGATGACAATAAAACTTTAGAAGATATTAATCTTAATTCAGATAACCGGAAAAAAAATTCTGATTTCATCAACAATAATTTTACAGAATCTTTTAACGAAGAAACCACTTCAGATGAAAGACTTAAAAAATTTTTAAGCTTTTTTGGTTCAGATGTAGAAGGTGCTGTAGGAAACATACGCTATAAACTAACTACTGGATTTTATGAATCAGTTAGTAAATGGTTATTTGAATATAAAGTAAACGATATTTCTTACGGAACTTATTCTTATTTGTCTTCCTTAGGAGACAATCGTTTTCCTTTGTATTATAGATTTTATGAATTAGAAAGTGAAATTTTAAAAAAACAAATTATATGCAGTTTTTTAAAAGACACTTTCTTAAACAAAAATGCAGTAAGCGCTTTTGAAAAATTAAATAAGATTATTAAAACTAATCTTGATGAAAGATATTTAATTACTTATTTTCAACCTGTATATGAAATATTAAAATTTACAATAATTCAAGAAATTGGATTATATAGAGCTTTAGGTAAAAAACTTAATTTAGAAACACTTGATTCTGTGATAGATGGAACAGGTTCGGTTTCTGCTTTATCAGGCGCTGCAAGAAGAAATGTATTAATTGCTGAAAGAATAGACGATGAACTTAAAGAGTTTATTTCTACTTTTATTAATGAAGAAATGAAAAAAAATGAACTTTAAAATTAAAAAGTTAAATCGGTTAGCTATAAGCATTGTTTCTTTTGCTGCTATGTCTGCAATAAATTATACTATTATACATAATCCAATTGTTTTATTAAGTTGTTTTATATTATTAATACATGAACTTGGTCATTATATAATGGCTAAACACTATAAAGCTAATGCGCAATTTCCTATTTTTATACCTTTAATTATTGCTTCAGTGGGTATTACTCAAGTATTTGATTTAGAAGATCAGTATAAATCAAATGTTGCTTTAGCTGGCCCACTATTAGCTAGTTGTTTTATTATATGTTTAATGTTATTTAATTTTTTATATAAGTTGTTTTCAACTAAATTTTTATTATTATTTTTAACCAGTGAAATTTTACTAAACTATATAGGTTTAGATGGTAAAAAATATAGAAAATTTAAACAAAATAATCTATCTGTTTCTTTTTCATAATAAACACAAACGGAATACTCCATTAATCACTATTATCAAGTACATTCTTGAAAACGGAGAAATTTACAAATGAACAAAGCACAACTAAACGATAAAATAAATAACTTTTTAGAAAATTCTTATTTTGATGTTCAAGGTCTTGATCCTACATCTATTACAGAAAATCAAATAGCTAGACTTTTAACCAAAATTACTGTTGGTTCTGTAACAGTTTTGTGGTCAATAGTTGAACTTAAAAACCTAATTAAATTTAGAAAAGATTTGAAAGGATAAAATAACATGTCTGAATATCCAGAAAAAATTTCTGAAGTTCAATCTTACGATAAATTTCCATTTTCAGCTAAAGCAAGTTTAAACGTTCAATCAGAACTGCAATCTCAATTGCAAAGTTTAAATGATCGTATTGAAAAAATTATATCCAGTGTTTTAGTTGGAGATATGCCTATGATTAGATTTGTTTTACAAACTAGTCATGATAAAAATGAACTTAAAAAATTTGCAAAAGCTGTTGATCGAGTTGCAGATCTTATAGAAGGAGTTGATCAATTAGAAGCTAAACTTAAAATTATTGATGTAGCTCAAAAAGATCCGCAATGGTTTGCTTTTGCTTTTGGTGATTTTTCTCAAGAAATAGATGAAGATATAAACGAAATATTTAATTAATTTTAATTTATTATAATCTAAAAGAGGATTTATGTCTTTTAACGTTAACTATCAAATTGTGTCTCAAGACGGTGTAACCGTTATGAGGCAAACAGCTAAGTCTTTTAATTTAGATCATGTAACAGATAAAGATATAGTTTCTTTTTATAGAAACTTTTCTTCTTATGCTATGTTTGATACAGGACTTATGCCTTTGTCCGGAACTGGTGTGTTAGCAATACGAAGTGCCGGCAATCATACTCAAATTACTTTTCAACATGCGCCTCAGATAAATCTTATTAATTGGGGAGCAAGCGAAAATGATCCTTCAGCAAAAGCTTATAACGTAGCTCAACCATATCGTATTTGGATTGGTGATTTAGTTGATGGAAATTTGTTTGGTGCAAGGATGTTTTATAGCCCGTATCCAATTACGTCTCCAGATCAACCTTTGTATCATCTAAATCTTCCTAATACAAATTGTAAAGGATACCGTGGCAATAGCGTAGGATGGCAATGCCTTTATCAAAACGAAAGCTGGCATAATCTTCCTTTTAATGAAAAAATAACTAGATTTGCAGAACGTTGTTCTGGTGTTGAAACATACAATGACGCTAACATGAGCGAAACTGATGGACCAAGATTTTATAGAGAAAGAGAAAAACCTTCTTATTTGTGGGATCCAGCTCAATGGCAAAACAAAACCGAATCAGAAGGGTTAAACTGGGTTTTCAACGATGAAAATTGGATTTTGATTTTAGTTAAAGATCAAGACAATCAAGATCAACATTATGATAATGGTATTCCTTTAACAATTCAAATGGCAATGATTGGTAATTATCAATCTTACTACACCGATCCATTTAAGCCAAAGCCAATTAATATTCTTTCTAATTCTAATTTAAAATTAGAAACTGAAAAAGTTATTGGATGGATTGCTAAAAGCCACAATAATTCTCTTTTATCTGATGTTGCTTACGATCCAATGAATGCCGCTAAAGAGCATCGCGTTAATCATAATTTAAAAGTTACTAAGCAACAACCACTTGGTGGTGTTGATACTGATGATGAAGAAGACAATGATGAGAATATGATCACCATTACGTGTCCAATGACTGGTGAAGCTTGCGAATTGCATTCAGACGAAATATATAACGACAGTAGTGATAATAGTTATTGTGAACCTTGCTGGAGCGAAAACGTAGTTCATTGCGAAAACAATGATAAATGGATTAATAAAGAAAGTGATAGTGTTGTCTGGATTGAAAATGAAGGAATATATATAGATTCCAACGATGCTGTTTTACAAAGTTGTAATAACTGTGAAACACTTCATTGGATTGAAGATAAACCAGGAGCTAAATTTAAAATTTATGAAAGTGCTAGCGGAGATCATGAGTTTTGCTATAATTGCGAACCTGATAAATTAAATTCTCCAATTAACAATTTAGAAAATAAAGTCGACAGTTGTTATGGCTGTGGTACGACTGTCGTTAAAGGTCCTGATTGGTCTCATATATTTCCTATTGCAAAAATAGTTAGTCTTACTTCTAGTGATTCTGAATTAGTTTTTGAAATTAATCCAACAATAATGTCAGTAGTGTATTGTCAAACTTGTTCTACAACTCATAACTTTTGTCCTACTGGTCATTTTGTTAAGCCTTTTATTTTTGGTGATTCATCTTTAGTAGCTTTACCTAAAAGTTACAATGTTCAAGTAATTAATGAAGATAAAATTATTAATACTTCTGTTAGCCATCTTTGTAAAGATTGCGTAAATGAAGATTTAATGGAAATTATAATAAAAATGGCAACAGATACAGACAGTATAGACAACCCTTCGTTAAATCCTGTAATAAATTCCATAACAAGTCCATTTTCGTATAAATCTAATTTTTATTCTTTAGAACGATATCAAAAATCAGTTATTGAAGGACTTGCGTTTTTTAGTTATGGTTGTGTAAATTTAGATAATGTTGAATTGCCTTTTTAAGTGTATATAAAACAAAAGAAAAACTATTAGGAGTATTTTATGTCTAATGATAATATTACATTAAATGATTTAAAGCATTTTTGGCTTCCTAACGGAGCGCCGTGTTTTCTAGCTGATGATATTGATATATGTAATACAATAGAATCTTTAGGTTTTCAAATTTATTACTTGTTAGGGTATAAAGGGACTACAACTAACAATGTAACAACATATAAACCTGGTGCACCTTCACAAACAACCCAAGTTACAACTTATAAATCAAAATTATTTAAAGTTGTAAATAACTTTGTTGGTAGGTCAATTGCTGAAAGCGAAGAAGATTTTGGTGAAGGCATTATAGCGCTTCAAGAAGAAGCTCTATATACAATGCCTGCAATTCCTAACGTGATTGTTAAAAAGCTTGATGAATTTTTCAGATTGATATTTGCCCAACATGGAACAGAATCTATCGTTCTTTTAACTTATGACACTGAAAAAGAAGGAAGTGATGGTTGGGGTATTTTGGTTCCAGAGCAAACAAATACACCAGCGCATTGCAGTTACGATCCTGATTCTATAGTTGACCTTAAAGGTGACAATATATTGATTGTCGGTTCTGTTCATAGTCATCCAGAAATGCCAGCTTATGCTTCTGGCACAGACCATAATGATCAAGCGGATTTTGACGGTATTCATATTACTTATGGTTGGCAAAAATCTGTTTCAAATGGTGCTACGCAATATCATCTAGAGTTACAAATGTCTGGCAATTCGTACAAGCTTAATATTGAAGATGTATTTGAAGACATTGCAATTTCAAAAGATCCCGATCCCGAAGTAATTGAATGGAGTCAAAAAGTAAAAAAAGCACTCCCCCCGCAGCAGTCGCTGGCGGGGGTCCTGGGATCACCCAACACAACAATTATGGGTACAACGGATACAATAGCAATGGAATTCACACCTGGTGGTCGTAGAAAACCAACTAAAAGACCTATGGTTATTCCTTTTGATCAAAAAACTTATAAAGGAGCTATAGCTGCAGAAATAGACATATCAGGTTCAAAAAACATGATATGTCCTTCATGTTTAATCGCTTTGTTTAAAACGGAAATATATCAAGGAAGCTCTTGTCCAGCTTGTGATATTCCAATCGTTGCTATGAACGACGATTTAAACAATATTGTGGCTTCTATTGATATATATCAAATGGAACGTAATTTTTCTACATTTGTTCCGTATTATCTTTGGGCTACAGATTCTTTAGATCAAGATGATTTTATCATGATGGTAAAACCACAAGATCCTAGAGTTCCTTTAGATGGACATGTAAATCCAGATGACGATGCTGGACATGTAATTTTGTTAGACGATGATGACGAAAATGAATTTGATTATTTGGATTTAGATCCATGGAATTTTACTACTCTTTGTTGTGGAGTTCCATTAGAAGGACCTGCTACTGCTTGCAAGTGTCGTGTTACTGTATTGCCAGATGATATTTCAGATTTTGATGAAATAATATCTACCAAAAATATAGACATATATGAAAAAGATTCATCTTGCGAAACATGTGCAAATTATTACATAGCGTCTTGTCCTAAATATCGACAACATGTTATAAACTTTGTAATTGATAAAGAATTACCAAATCAAAAATTAAATGGTTGTGAAAGTTGGCAAGAAATGAAAAGTCCAAGCAATACAGATATGTGGGAGAATTATGGAGTCTGATAAAAAAAGGTTTGTGATTGTCGGAGCAGGTGGTATTGGTACTTGGTTAGCAGAAGGAGTTGCTCGTTTGCTTGAATGGAAGTATCCAGGCTCTGCTTTAATTATAGTAGACGGTGATAATTATGAAGAAAAAAATAAAGAACGACAACATTTTACTAAAATGGGAAATAAAGCTTCTGTTAAAGCATTAGAACTTACTCAACAATTTTCTAAAACTGTTTTTATACCAATTCCAAAATGGATTGTTGGAGAAGACTTTCAAGGTGTTACTGGAGATGATTCACCTAAAATGAAAGCTTCTGATCTTATCATGGAAGGGGATATAGTTCTTGCCGTAGTAGATAACTTTGCAGCTCGTAAAATTTTGTTTGATGCTGCTTCAAAATTATCTGATGTAGATGTTTTCACTGGCGGAAACGATGACGCTTTGTTTGGATCAATATATCATTATCAACGTAGAAATGGAATTGATATTACTGATCATCCAGTTACTTATCATCCGGAATACGAAAATCCACCTGACAAAAATCCTGGTGAATTGTCTTGTCAAGAAAGAGCAGAAATAGATGGTGGTACACAGTTGCTAGCAACAAACATGGCCGTTGCATCTATTATTTTAGGAAGAATTAATCACACTATAGTTGAATGCAAAGATCCGGAAATATCTGAGATTTACTTTGATTTAGGGTTAGGAATGGCACAACCTTATGATAGGCGCGTCATTCAATCTGAAATCTTAGTTTAATAAAAAATAACACACTAACAATAAGGATAAAACTATGAGTAATATTAACGAAAGTAATTCTGCTTTTCAAAAAGCAGCTCCAGGCGTAGCAAATATAAGATTTGGTGTATACAATCAACCAACACCAATTTCTGGCAAATCAGTTAAAGATGCACGTGAGCAATTTGGAAAACTTTGGGGCATACCTTCTGACGCAATTGCTTATAAAGGCAAAGATAAGCTTGACGAAAATTATGTTATTCAACCAGGTGATAACGTAGAGTTTCACCGTCGCGCTGGTGAAAAAGGTTAATTATTAAAAAGCTTGCGAGGGAGAATCCTTTGATCGGGGTTTCTCCCTCGCATTAATTCTATTTATATTTTACATAGGGGTAAGCTAATGATCTTTTCGCAAATACAATTAGGAATGCCTTCTATCTGGTTAAAAACTTCAGATATTTATCGTTCTATCGAAAATATTACTAATTTTGACAATCGAGATTATTTTACAATTAATATTGATAAAGGATTTAGTAAATACATTGATGAACAATGGAAATCTGTATTAGTTGAAATACCAGACAGAGACAATCCTAACGAAAAAATTGAAACAATTACTCATGATTTTACTGTTGCTTATCAATATATAAAATCAGATAAAAATAAATTACTTTCTAAAAAATCTACTTTTATATACGTTGTTCCTACTAAACCTGATGAACTCGTTGGAATGTATGCTGGTTTAATTTCTTCTTTACAAGAAAAATATCGTCAGTCATTTTGGTCTGATGATATAGACTTAATGCCAATACAGTTTATATTTGTTTCTTCTTTTAGTTGTCCTGAAGATTATCAACATTTGTTTACAAATTTAGAATTTGATCTTCCAAATATTGATGAACTTTCTAATATATTAAGTCATATTGAAACCGCTACTAATTCTTCTGTATTTGATTCATCCAAAAAACAACACATTGTTAAAGCTGGTTTGGGTTTAAACGAATCTTCGTTTATAAACATATGTCTTACTTCTATTGTCGAAAATGGAAATATAGATCCAGAAATTATATATCAAATGAAAATGGCTGATATCAAACGTAATGGTATTTTGGAAATTAAAAAACCAACTATTACATTTGATCAAATTGGCGGTCTTGATAATATTAAAACAATTATTCATCAAAATTCTGTTATTTGGCATAATCCGAAAAAAGCAGAAGAATTTGACATTGTTCCTATCTCGCGAATGCTTATGGTGGGAATTCCAGGTACTGGTAAATCTGCAATATGCGAGGCTACTGCTAACGCTCTTGGTTTAGATTTAGCTCGTACTGGCGTTAGTCAAGTTATGAATTCTTTTGTAGGTCAGTCAGAAGCTAATATGCGTAATGTGTTTAAACAAATTAATGCAATGGCTCCGTTGTGTGTTTGGATTGACGAGTTTGGTCGAGATCTTTCTGGCGGTGCTAGTTCTTCTCATGTAGATGGTGGTACTACAGATAGAGTTCATGGTGAATTTTTAACAGGTTTACAAGAACTTCCTAAAAACGTGTTTTTAATGTGCGCTGCAAACCAATTAGAAAATCTTCGACCAGAAATGTTGCGAGCAGATAGATTTGATAAAATTATGTTTGTAGGTCTTCCTTCTTTTCAAGAACGAATTGATATTATTAAAATTTATCTTAAAAATATTGATTTTGATAATAATTTTAACTATGAAGAAATTTCTCAAATAACTCAATATTTTACTGGTGCAGAAATTAAATCTTTAATTAAAGAAACTAAATTTAACATTGCCTTAAAAGAAATGCGTAAAATTAATACTGAAGATTTAGTTAAAACTGCGCCAACAATGAGAAACATATTGTGGAATAAAAATCGTGAAATGATTCAAGATTTATATAACACTGCTATTCAACAATGGGATTGGGCTTCAACAGAACAATTTAATGATGCTAGAATGATATTGGGAAATAATACAAATAAAAGCAGATCGCTTCAATGGTAAAATAAATAAGGAGAAACTATGAGCAATTTACAACAAGAACAATTATTTGATGAAAATATTCTTGAAGAAAATTTCAAACATGATGCGCCAATTTCTACTGAAAAATCTTATGACAAAGATCTTTATAAAAAATGGTTTCGTTCTAAAACACAAAGCGGTTTTCTTTCTATAAGACCCTGGTTTGCTGGAATGAAATTCAGAATTGATATTGGAAAAATATCAAATGATGGTAAGCTTTCTGGGAATACTCATGTCTTTGTTGACGCTATAGATTTTGCTGCTTGGTTGCGTGCTGTGAATAACGGAACTGCAAAAAATATTTATAAAGTCAACGCTAAAACTGGTGTTTTAACTGATGAAGGTTTTGTTTCTTATGGTGGATCTGAAGTTCAAGGTAGGCCAATTAGCAGAATATTTAAAATTCATTATTGGCAAAATGGAGATAGTTTTGATTCAGATTCTTTTGTTTTTAAAACTGGTCACTTTAGCGCTAAAAAAACAGATAGCGGTGCTTTTCTTCCTGATATGAAATCACCTATATCAGTTGATAGTATTAAGGTTACCAGGCAAGAACTTAGTTCTATATCTTATTTGGTTGACTTATCTTTAGCTTCTCATGTAACAAACAAAACAGATTGGTACGAAGTATGATCGCTGAAGAAAATTCTATGCCAGATTACACTGAAATAGAACTTTTAAGAAAAACTATTAACGATGTTGTTTTAGCTTTAGCATCGCAATTTGATACTAAAATTGAAGCTTTAGACAAAACAATGGAAACTTATGAAAAACAAATAGCTACTTTGGCTACAGGTTTTGCTGAGCAAGCTGTTTTTATAGAAGCTCTTTTAGGACAATTAACTTTTACTACTGAAGAATCTAAAAAGAATTTTCATAATTCAGTACATGAAGCTCGTCAAAAAATGTTTAACATTATGAAAGAAGGGGCTGATGGAATCGTGGCAAACGAAAATCCAAGACTTGCCTCAGCCATTGAAGACGTGGTTGATTCCAAGTCTTCTAACTCCACCGAATAATACGGTATCTGTTCTATTTGTAGATCCTAATTCTTTAGAGTTAGTTAATACACCTTATTCTTTAAGTGTTATTTATCCAATAGCAAAGTCTATATATCCAGAAATTCAATCTTTACATTTATTGTCTTCATCTCTTATGTTTTTCATAAAAAATAATATTTTAGAATTTTATTCAATCGAGGTTATATGATTATAGAAAATATTACAACAGTAGATCAAGCTAATGAATTAATAATTAAACCATTAGTTATGGATTATTTTTTACCATTAGATTCTTATACTTATGATTGTATTAAAAATGGTAGAATTAATTTTTTAAGATCAGCTATGGAATCAACAAATTCTTACGATGAAAGCGTTGCTGAGTATTCTTCTCTTTATGAATGTGCTTCTTTGCCTGAAGAATATGGCATAACAGCTTATCCGGACACAAATCAAGTTGTTTATCCTTATTCTAAAAGCAATTTATTTAAAGTGGTTTATCCAAACATTCTTCCCAGTGTTATTAATGTTTATTTTAATTACATGAAAAGCAGCAATCGGATAATTCAAATTGGTTCTGGTGTTGGAAAATGTTTGCTCATAAAACCTGTTTTATTTAATGAACAAGATATAGACTCTGTAAACTCTGTGGAATTGCCGTACGCCGCGCTTACAAAATTGCTTGTTTTAGCAACTGACCATTTAGCAAAACAAGAAAACGATATTAAATATTTGTTGACTGCAGTTTCTAACGCAGAAAGAAATAATCAATATTATTCTGAAAAAATTCAAAAATTAGAGTCTCAACTTATCAATGCAACTATGAATACTTGGAGTTAATCTATGAATAAAAATACAATAAGCAAACAATTATTTGATGGAACAATTGTTAATTTTGTTTATGATGAAAGCATACCTGTTAGCTTTGTTTATTGGGACACTGTAGAAACTTATAAAAGATATCAAACTTTTAAAACTGTAACAAATTCAAAAGATGTTTTTAATTTTGATGTTTTTTACAATATTCCATTAGAATTTTTTATCAAAGATATAAATGATAACGTAGAGCACATTTATAAATCTTATATAATAGAAAATAATAATAATTCTAATGTTTTTAAAACATACCCAAAAGCTGAAACATCATTGCCAACTTGGGCGTCTTTTAATCCTGAAAAGAAAATGTACTCTTTTGATCATTCATTGTTTTTTAACATTACAGTAGACACATCTAAAGTATCTCAATGTGCATATGCAACTAAACCTTATGGTTTGTCTCAAGTTTCAGATTATTATCAATATGCAAATTTTTCTAAAAACTGTGTGTGTTCTAATCCTGTTTTTGCAAAAAACGATTCTATTTCAAAATGCGCTTATGCGTTTGATGCTTTAGCGATAAAAACATGTTCTGGTTACCTTGAAGATAAAAAAACTCTTTTTGTTAATTTGTTGACACATAAAACAAGTAAAAATTGTTTTGAACTTAAAACAACAGTTTACAGAAACATTGAAGATGCGTACAAAATAGAAATATTTAATACAAACTCAAATGTTATAGTTTCTAACTTAGATTATAAATTAACTGTTTTTGAAAAAAACAAAAAAAATTTATATGAAGAAGCTAGAAACTATTTGATTGAACTGTTAAAAGTTTATGAAGAAGATTATAATATTGAATGGAAAGAAGATTATTTGGTTAGTAAAGTTTCTTTTGTAAGTGTTCAAACAAAAAACAATTATATTTCTAATTTAATACCCAAGGATTCTTATGACAATCGTCGAAATAAGTTACCTCAAACAGTCTAAAGATTATAAAAATTTAGTTCTTTTAAATTCTTATTCTTCAAGAACTAACCCTGATTATCAACAATTATTATTAAATAATAGTAATTTAAATTACACTTCTAAAAATTTTGATAAAAAAGGTGTTTCTGTTATTGTAAGAATTTATGGTCAATCTTATTATAACAGCTATAGAGAATTTTCTACTATTTTCTGCAAAAGAGAAAATCTGTATAAAGATATTGAATCTTTGCCTTTTCCAATAGCAATTAGAGCAATAGAAGAAGACGTTTATGTAATTGAAAGACCGCCTTTTAAAACTAACGTTAGACTTAGCATTCATCGTGCTTATCAAAGCAAGAAAAAAAATGAATCTCCAATTTTATGTGAAGTCTGGATACCGTGGACTGTGTCGATTCTTAGGTTAAACAATCCTGAAACTGGTTTTCCTTCCATGAAAATGTATTACAACAACGAACCTTTATCTTCTTTGGATGATTTATTGTGTCCAGCTTGGACTCCTAATATACATGGTCACAATAACGAAATGTGTTTAGGAGAAACTTCTTATAATTTTGCTAAACAAGTAGAATCTGGTTCTTTAAATCCAACAAATGTTCAAGAAGTATATAATTATATTATAAATGATTATTTTAACGGTGGATGGAATATGGATTTAGGCGCAGGATTAATACAAAGTTTGTGCAATAGAAATATTGGAAAACTTACTAGACATCTAAGCGATAGTCCAGAACTGGTTTCGCGTGCCAAAGATAAAAAAATAAAAATTAAACGTACAGACGATAATTCTAGAAAATCTACTTTCATTAAAAATAACTATATAAACTGGAGTTTGTTAACCTTAAATGAAGTTTTACATGCTGTAGAAATAAATAAAAAATATTATAATGAATATGAAATTAAAAATAATACTTTAAATAATATAATTAAATTTAATGAAACAGATGATAATGATGAAATTAAAGCTATTAATGAACTTGCAATAAAAATGCGAAATATTAATAATAATGTAAAAACTTGGGAAATAAATTTTATAATACCTTCAAATATTATTGATGAAAACATAAGTAAAGAACATTCTTTAGAAACTGTAAATGAATGTAATCTTGTTCAATTTGGAAAACTGTGTGCTAACGCAGCGAATAAAATCATTATAAATAATCGTAAAGCTGTTTCATTATTAGTCGACAACGCCTTAAATTCAATTGCTGATTTTTATTTAAATTCAAATTATATTTGGAATGACAAATTATCAGAAGAACCTAAACCAATAACAATTGAACTAAATCTTGAAAAAGAAAGCATAACTTTATGATAACTAATTTTAAATATTTTAATATGGTAATTGAAGACGATGCTGAACGAAAATTTACATTAATCAATGATTTAAATTTTGATACTTTTTCTGTTAATTTTAATAAAGCTAACGAAACAACTTATTCTACACACTCATACCCAGCAACAAGTGCAATAAAACAAAAACAATTTATATCTGAATTGTTTAAAAATCATAAAAATAAAACAAATCTTTCTTCTGGTTTGCTTCCTCCAGCTATTAAATATTCTTTTCCTGGTCTTGTAGTTTTTGAAAGACCTCCAACTTACCAAATGGTTCAATACATACCTACTGTTGTTTGGGAAATTACTGAAAATCACGATTCACAAATGTATAGGCTTCCTATTCCGTGGCAACTGTATATTATAAATTATGATCCTACTAACTTTTATTGCACTTCTGTAAAAATGCTTTTTACACAAAATTCTTTAAATTCTGTTAATCAAAAAGTTTTTATGCCACCACTGCCTAATTTTTTTACAAATGGTTCTTTGTGTAGGCCAATGTATGGAGATATGCAAGATATAGAAAGATATCCTAAAAACTTATCTGGAGTAATTTCTTCTGCTCATGATTGGATTTGGAATAGTGGGTTTAATCACGACCTTACTGAAAGTGTTTCTCACGTCAAAATGCAAAAAAAACCTGCAGAAATATTTAATAATAAAGATGTTCATGATTTTCAAAGTTCTTTAGGATTTAACTCAAGAAGTGTTAATCCTATACTTTTAAGTAGAATTCTTAGAGCTTGGGAAAAAATAGATATTAATGATATTTTAAATGTTCTTTGGCCAAATCCAAGTTTAACTCAAAATTTTGAAGGAGATCCTGGATATTATTCTCAACATGATTCTTCCAGATTTGACATATCTTGTTCAGGAGAAGAATGTGGTGAAGAAAACTGTGAATGTTATCCAGACTTAAAAGAAGAGTCTCAATCTTTTGGCGATGTTATGTTAGCTAGTTTAAATACTGAATATTCTTCTCCATTAAGTGTTAATTTAGATAAAAATTTTTCAGAAACTTTTAAGTTAATTAATTCTTAATTTGTTTTTAAATATGTTTAATGCTATTATATAGTTATATAAACTTTTAAAAAGGTATTAAAAAATGATTAAAAATAAAACAACTGAACCAATTTTTACAAGATCAGAAATTGCTCAAATATTAAATGTTTCTCCTTTAACGATTGCTAATAGAGAAAAAAATAACAAATATCCTGTACCAAAAAGAGATATGAATAGTTATAGAATGTATACACTAAATGATGTATTTAACTTGCAATTGATTACATATAATTTAATTGACCCTAAACCAATTATATCTATTCTTTATGATAAAGGGTATAGAGACACAAAATTTCTTGGAGAAATGATTGATAGCGTAATTTCTAGAAGGAACAACAACAATGTCTAATGAAGAATATACAGATCAACAGCAACAATTTTTAGTTCCAAAAATAGATGAGTTGACTTCTAGTGACAATATTCAAGAATTAAAATCTGGAATATTTAGTTTATTTGTAAGTCTTTATAATCATTTGAGCATTAAAGTTGGATCTAAAGAATCAATGAAGTATTGTATACTTTATTTGCAAGAAATAATTAACAATTTTCAAACCATTATTGATGGTGAGAAAAAAGAAAATAAATAACAAACACATAAACCACTATTGGAGAAAAATATGATAGACCCAAAGAATGTGATAAGTCTTACTGGCGGAGTAGTTTCCGATCCAGAACTTATTAATGACAAAATTGCAAAGTTCAGAATGGCTGTTGATTATGCTGGTTCCGAAAAAGGAAGCCAAAATAATTCAGGCTATTTTGATATAGTATATTATCTTAAAAATGGTAATGATTTTATTAGCAAAAACGCGTCGTTTTTACATACTCAAATTACTTCAGGTAAGATGAAAAAAGGTTCTTCTATTCAATTAGTTGGGCGTTTAGTTCAAGAGCGTTGGCAGCAAGATAACAGCAATCGTTCAAGAGTTGTTGTAGTAGCTGAATCGATTTCCTATATGAGCAGCGGAACACCAAAAGCTGCCTCGGGAACTACCGCGTCCGCAGCAGACAGTGCTACATCTGGAACTTCTTCAGATGAATTTAACTCAGTACCTTCATCGTTCTAATGAATTTAGAATTCAGCGAAACTGAACTGAATTCTTTAATTCAAGAAGCTCTGTCTTCAAAAGAACCTAAATTAATTCCTAAATCAGGAATGCATGTGGGATTTATGGAGACAGAGCTTTTAGAAATTGTGTACAATAATTTAACTGGATCGATTCATGATTCTGCTTTAACAGAATTATTTAAAAATATTCGTTCTGAACTTCTTTCTCGAAAAGTTAATTATAAAATTAAAGATTTTCATACAGTTACTAAAAATTGTAATAAGTGTGCTTTAAGTCCTATTAAACCCGAACTGCCAAAATGGAATGTAATTAATCCTGACGTTCTGTTTATTATAGATTCTCCAAGCATGCAGACTGAAACGGTTAATCTGTTTTTAAAACTGTTAAAAGATTCAAATTTTACTTCTAATAAAGTATGTTTAACTTATGTTAATAGATGTCCAGTTAAAAGAAAATTTACCAATGAAGAAGTCCTTAATTGTTCTCCGTATCTTCATACTGAGATTCAATTATTAAACCCTAAAGTAATTGTTACTTTGGGATCGCTTCCTGCTTATGTGCTTTTTGGTAATGAAATTAAAATTAAAGAATACCGCGGTAATATAACATGGTTAGGTTATTGGCCAATTATTACCACTTATTCTCCAGCATACGCTTTAAAAGCTGGTCAATTAGCAATTGATCATCTTTTATCAGATATAAAAACCGCATACACCTTTATAAATAAGGAAGATAAAATATCATGATTACAGACATATGGTCTATGGAATACTTTGAAAATTTAACACCAGATCAACTTCAACAGTTTAATGCTTTAGTATTAAAAGATATTAAAAATGAAACTGACCAACAAGAAACTTTAGTACTATTGGCTAATATAAATTTATGGATGTTTCAGTTAAGAATTATAAGAAAAGATGTTGAGTTTCAACTTGCTTCTCAAAAATCTAAAGATAAAATAAAAACCATTGGCCTTAACGAAGAAAATAAATTAGATGTTGAAAAACATTTGCTTGAATCAAATAAATGGAGAATGGGAGCTATACGTTTTCTTACTGCAATAGAACACAGAATGCTGTATGTTAAATTAGTTTTAAGCGAAAACAACCAAACAAATATGGTAAATAGTTTCGAAAAAGAAGTATCCATTTAATATGATTTATAGTCTTGTAGACACTATAGAAACAGCAGAATCAAATTTTGATTGTGAAAATTCTTATTTGTTTTTACGAGATTATATTTTATATAAAACATGGAATGTTTATTCTACTAAACATTATTCTTTAGATGTTGTTTCTCATTTAACTAAAAGTTTTGCTGATGGTCATGGCCAAATTTTTTTAAATGAATTAACTAAAACTAATTCTGGAATTTGGTCTTCTTCTCCTTTAGGCATTTTTAGATATAGAATGGATAATAATAATTTTTGGCAAGAAATTGGTTATCTGAATAAAATTAAAGGTTACATAATAGAAGGAGCGTATTGGAATAATGGTTTTTTTTATTATGTTAAAGATAACAAAACAATTGTTGAAATTAACTTATTTGTAGATGATAGAACCTTAACGAGGTACAATTACCCCTACACCCCGCATAAATCGATCTAGCCTCTGTAGCTTAGTGGATAGAGCGACGGACTTCTAATCCGTAGGTCGTAGGTTCAAATCCTACCGGAGGCGCGAATGGCTCAACATGAAAAATTTTTTATAGATAGCTCTTTTATTAAGCATTTGGCTTACGATCAAACATTAAAAATTCTTATTGTTTCTTTTGCTTCTGGTAGCATTTGGTCGTATAAATCAATTCCTTTTAAAGTTTATAATGAATTTAGTAATGCAGAATCAGTTGGAAATTATTTTAATACTAAAATTCGTAATAAATATGAAGCTGAAGTATTAGCTAGAGTTGGAAAATCTTCAGTAATAGTCTATAGTAAAGGTGAAGAAATTGTCCAAGAAAAAAAATAAATTTAAAAAAAATAAAAATTATTTAAATTCTTGGGATAATTCTTTTTTTAATAATAACAAAAAACATAATTACATGTATGAATGCACTTCTGAAGAAGTTAATAAAATAGCTATAGATGTATTTGGAGCACTGTGTGTTAGTGCTTCTGATCTGATATAAATTATATTGCAATTAAAAATTATCAGAAAAGAAGCGATCAATTCTTTTTAGCTTAATCATAATTTCATACAAAAAAAGATGCTTGCATGCTATACTATACCCGTTAACGCGGGTATACGTTAATGGTAGACCAGCATGTTTCCGACCTGCTTGTGGGAGTTCGATCCTCCCTACCCGCTCTAAAAAGTTAGGAATTAAAAATGGGAATGTATGACTATGTAGAAATAGAATGCGAACTACCTATACCTAAGTATGTTCCAGATCATATTTCTACTTTAGTAAAAAAATCTTTTGAAGAAAATTCTTTTCAAACTAAAAATTTTGAATGTGAATTAGCTAACTACAGAGTTTCAAAAGATGGAAAATTATACTATTCTTTAATTAGTTGGTTTGAAAAAAATAATGTAATTGAATCTGAAAAATTGGTAAATTATCATGGAATTTTTGAAATTAAAATGATTGTTTATTTAGATGATTCAAATCTTTTAGACACTGGAGAATATCTTGGAGTTGAACCTAATGGTTATAAGAGTAGAATTTTAGGTCCTAATATTAAAAAAAATTGGGTATGGATTTGTTATAAATTAAAATTTACAGATGGACTTCTTGTGGATATATTTATGGTTAATCCTACTGAGGAAGAAATAAATCTTTTATCTATTATATAATGGCTTTACTATGCGTTTAATTAATATTTGAGGTGTTTATGCAAGAAAAATTAGAATGTTCGCGTTGTGAACAAAAGTGGGAAAGACAAAAGGCTAGGGGAAGAAAACCTTTATTCTGTCCTACTTGTGTTGAACTAGAAGCTCAAGAAGAAAAAGATCAACCAAAAGTAATTAAGTCATTAAAAATTATTAAAGAAAAAGAATCTGTAAGAGTTTATAATTTTTACATTCCTGGTCCAAGTGATTGGGCTTGTGATCATTGTGAGCAAACTTTAAAAGTTGCTGTTGGCGTAACTGATGTGCCGATGCACTGTTGCGATAAGCGTAGATCTTTATCTTTTCCATTTGTTCAAAAAACTCGGCAAAGTGATAAAGAAAAAAAATTACTTTTAAATATAGTTTAAACTTATATTAATAATTATTTTTATTTTATTTAGTATTATTCAAATTATTTAAAAATAGGATAAAATATGAAAATAATAAGATTAAGTATTAATATATTAAAAAAAATATGGCCTTCAATAAAAATATTTATAAAAGCAATCGCTCCCATCTTATAAATCTGGTATAATTTGCTTACGCAAGTATTTTGATTAAAGGACTTTGTTACATGACAACAATTATTGCTGTACAGGGTGATGGATTTTCGGCCGTTTGTGTTGATTCTAGAATCTCAGACGTAGACGATTCAGGTTATATTTCCCAAGTATTTACCCTTAAAGAAGGAAATTGCAAAGTAGCCATTAATGGTAAATATCTTTTAGGAGCCGCTGGAGATATGCGCGCAATTAATATATTGCATCATGTTTTTCAGCCTCCAACTCCTCCTTTTAATTTAAGAGGAAAAAAGCTTGATGAATTTATGACCGCAAAATTCATACCAGCATTACGCGAATGCTTTGAACAACAAGGTTACGCTTCACCTGATAGCAATGAAGAAAAAAAGCATATTGCAGAACAAGACTCTACGATCTTAGTTTCAATTCATGGATCTATTTATATTATAGATGGTGATTACAGTTGGGCTTCTGACGCTAGTGGAATTTATGCACTTGGAAGCGGTAGCGCCTATGCGCTTGGCGCGATTAATGTACTTGTCGGAAAGAAAAAAATGTCTATTCTTCATGCAAAGCAAATAACAACTAAAGCAATTTCTACGGCAGCTAGGTTTGATCCACACACTGGATTCCCCTATCATTGGTTTGTTCAAGAAGCAGAAACTCAAGAAAAAGTAATTGTTAAAAAATCTCGTAAAAAAGTAATTAAAAAACAAGGTATAGTAAAAAAACAAAGTAAAAAATCTTGAAACAACAAGAAGATATTTTAGAAGTTCTTGTAACTTTAGCTGAAATAGCTAAAGATAAAAAGAACGGTGTCATGGTTTATGCTAACCTTTTTTACGATGCAGCTCTTGAAATAAAAACTCTTAGAGATAAAAATAAAGAACTTCAAAAAGAATTACTTTCTTTGAAGGGTATTGAATACTAATTTTTTTTTAAATTTATACATCTTAAAGTTAGGCAAAAAATATGAAAATAAAACATTTAGGAAGTGGTATTGTTCTCATAGAAGATCTCTTGTCTCAAGACCAATTATCGTTGATTGATTTTAACAAGATTAAGTCAAAATGCACTCCACAAGGATATGTCAAGGTAGACGGAAAAGATGTCATGGAAGGAGGATATGTTATACCCGCAAAAGATCTATCAACTATGCCAATTAGATATAAGCAAGGTATAGAAGATTTTTTGTTTTATCAAATTATTGATGAAGCAATCTATCGTGGTTCGGTTGAATACTGTGCACTTTTTCCTGTTTCTGTTGAATCTATAACTAACGTTATTGGAAAACATTTCGTTATGTATCTTCCCGGTGGATCGATGGGCATTCATTCTGATTCATCTTTAGCCTATAAAGCTGAAACCGTTGAACCAGTTTCAACCATAGCATTAGGTAATACTGTTACTGTTTCCGTTGTGCTTAATGATCAGTTTGAAGGTGGTAGTATAAACTTTAGAACTTGGGATATTAAAATTTCTCCTAAGGCGGGTTCCGCGCTGTTCTACCCATCGAGCTATATTGGAGCACATGAAGTTAGCGAAGTCACTTCCGGAGTGCGTTGGATCTTTTTAGCCACCCTTGCTCATGGTGATGTGTCTTTTGTAACACAATATCCTCAAATAGAAAAATATGCTGAAAGATATGATTGGACAATGAAATTTAAAGAAGATATTAGAAAGAAGTTAAACACAAAACAAGAAAACTTAAACAATTTTCAAAAAAAAGTTTTTTAAAATGAAAAAACATAATTTAACTATAGGCATATATAAAAACTTTCTTCCTCAAAAAGATTGGGAAGCTGTTGACAAATACTGTAGAGAAAATAAAGATAATTTTGAATTTGTAGGATATGGATCTCCGGTAAGATGGAAAGAGTATAATCATTCAAGAAATCCAAACCTAAAATTTAAGCGTTCATTCTT